>ENA-UOOK01001369-UOOK01001369.1-fermentation-metagenome-genome-assembly--contig:-NODE-1369-length-32049-cov-11.098081_pt1 | contig 32049 bp, 20 predicted proteins | sample MGYA00245777_ERZ724023 | MGnify/ENA primary metagenome ERZ724023 (study PRJEB28704, sample SAMN03018312) | fermentation metagenome | biome: anthropogenic terrestrial biome; feature: soil...
TCACTCTCCTGTTTACCGATGCCGTTTGGGAACATGTTGCTCACGTGACATGCCTGGGCGAAAGTAATTTTCCCGATCTTTCCAGCGGGGATCTCTCCCGCCAGCTTCTGGAAAGTGGGTGCTGAACGTCGGTTCAGGCCCACCGATACGATCTGCTTGCTCTTGTTACCAATCTCCACCATTTTCCTACCCTCGGCGATCGTCTTGGACAAGGGTTTCTCCACGTAAACATCCTTGCCTGCCTGGATGGAATCGATCGTCTGCAAGGCATGCCAGTGATCAGGAGTGGATATGCAAACCGCGTCAATCGATTTATCTTCCAGCAACTTCCTGTAGTCTTCGAACTGCTTCACACTCCTGGGGAAATTCTCACCCATCTTGGGAATGCGTCCGATCTCTTTGATATAGCGAGGTTCAACTTGCGAATAGTCACGTATTACATAGGGCTTGTAGACGTCACACAAGGCTGCCACCTCACAGTCGGGTTGTGCCATGAACCCATGCAAAAGTTGGCTGCCACGGTTGCCCACGCCAATAAACCCAGTGCGAACACGATCGTTGGCCCCCATGATCCTGTTGTCACGATCCACGATGGGAAAACCTTTCTGGCCAATGGTTACCCCCGCGATCGCCAAGGATGACCTCTTCAAAAATTCTCGTCTGGTTTTCTTGCTTTCCATAACCGGTATGATTATTTCTGTTTGTTAAATAACTCTTCGTAATGAGGAATGGGGTCAAAAATCCCACCACCTTGCTGATAATAATTCTTTGTCGTTTGGTAGAACCCTTTCTTAACCTTTCTCCAACTGCTTCTGTAAAAAGGAGTTCGTTGTTCCATGCTATCCCAGTTCAGGTAATTCTGGTGTCCGTTGCTTTCCATCAGGCCGATCTGATCCAAACCTGGAAAAGGTTTCAGCCGTGCAGCCACATTTTTGTTCCATTCCACCAAAACAGGATTGACTGTCAAATCTGCACAGAAACAGGGGATGGAACGATCTGAAGCGGCTTTAGCAATCTTCATCGTCATGCTCAGTGTTTTTGCAATGGGCTTTAGTGCTACAGCCTTATAGCCCATTGCAATGCGCTGTACAGTGTCGGCTTCGGTATGGGCTGTCTCATCGGCAGCAAGGCGTACAGGAATATCCGAGACATCCATCTCATAATTTTCAGGAAATGGTTCTTCAACGATAGCAATCTGATCAAATGCTCCTATCTTTTTAGCATGGTCGAGAAACCTCAAAAAGGTTTCTTTTTCCTCATAACGTCCATTGGCATCAAAATAATAAGGAATCTTTCCCGACTGGGTGTAAGGAGTCCGGATATCTTTGAGTACGTTGTGTATTTCCGTTAGGCGTTCCGTATCTTTTTGCAGCATTTCCTGTTGGCTTCCTGCTTGTCCGATTTTGATCTTCATAAAGAAATAACCTTGCTGTACTTGCGAACGGATATCTGAAGTTTTCACATTATAAGAGATCAATGGAATGGCCGCTACCCTCTCGTGTTTTTCCGAAAAAGCAGAACTATATTCACAGGGAATCAATTGGTCAAAGTTACGGATGCCATTTTCTTTGGCATAAAGGAGCCAAAGGGCATTATCTACCGAAACCAGAGCATTGAGAGCAAAAGTTTTGCGCAAAGAGGAGTTGCCTGTGATTCTGATTCCGTATTGATAGATCTCCGAATAAAGGGAGTCGATCAGGTCGACGGGGGACGCATAAGATGTACTCCTAAGCATCTGGAGAGCACGCTCAGTAAGTAAATACATCAACGCATTGCCTCCACTTTCGGAGTATGAGGAGAAGATCCCGGCATCGGACCACAATACACTCTGTGTTCCAAGACCGATTGCATAATTACCGGAATCAGCCCTCAGGTAGCTGACAGGCTGCCACAATTCCGACAGATACCCTCCCTTAAAGCCGAAGGGTGAAATTAACGGTTCTCTTTCAAAATATGAATCTACGCTTTCAATCCGGATTGATTTTGATCGTGTTTTTCCTTTGGGGTAGAAATTATTATTAAAACGTGCAGCTCTGGTATCCATACTGAAAAAAGAAGGTTCATAAAAGAATAAGCTTCCTAACGACAAAATACTTTTTCTAAGAAATTGGCGACGACCCGGTTCATCCATCATACTTTTATATCATTTAACATCAGATAAGCATTATGCAATGCAAGTAAAACACTGTGCCACAAAATTAAAGAACGGTTAATTCATAAAGCAGCAGTTTCCGCATTTCTTATCTCAAAAAACGTCAAACATCAAGGTACTTCAAAACAATATACGCCATTAGCCCCATTCCCGTTTCCATAGCGTTTTCATTGATATCGAACGTGGAAGTGTGAAGCGACAAAGATTCCCTACCCTCTTCACCTACCCCAAGCAAATAAAAAAATGAATCAACAACTTCAGAGTAGTAGGAGAAGTCTTCTGAAGCCATCCATATGTCACATTCCTCAACCTGTTGTTTTCCAAGATATTCCTCCATGAATCTCTCAATTGTTTCAACTATGGAGGCGGGATTGTATAATGAGGGATATCCGTTTCTAATGTTGATTTCACAAGTGCATCCCAATCCTTCTGTCACGGATTTTGTTAATTGACAGATCTCTTGCAGTGCCTTTTGCCTCCATTTCTCATCCATTGTCCGGAACGTACCCTCCAAAAGGACTTCATCAGGAATAATATTTATGGTCCCGTTTGCTTGAAATTTGCCAAAAGATAAAACGGACGGGATGGCCGGGTTATTTTTCCGGCTTATCAATTGCTGGAGTATAACGATCACCGAGGAAGCTGCCAGAACAGGATCAATAATCAGGTGGGGCTGAGCACCGTGTCCGCCTTTTCCTTTTATGATAATTGATATTTCGTCCATCGAGGCCATGAATTTACCTCTTCTTATCCCCACCTTCCCGGCAGACAAGGCAGGCATCACATGCTGCCCGATGATGAGATCAACACCGGGGTCGGTTAACGCCCCTTCACCGATCACTCTGGCAGCACCCCCGGGAAGGATCTCTTCAGCAGGTTGGAAAATCAGTTTCACCGTTCCGTTAAACCGATATTCCATTGCCTTCAAAATTCGAGCAACGCCCAGCAACACAGCGGTATGCGCATCGTGCCCGCACGCATGCATTACCCCTTTGTTCTTAGATCGATATTCAGTTTCTTTCTTATCTTCTATGGCCAGGGCATCCATATCGGCACGAAGCGCAATGACCTTCCCGGCACCGAGCGTTCCATTAATTGTGGCAAGCACCCCCGTTCCAGCAACAGGTTGCCACATAATGCCCATTTCATCCAGCTTCCGCTTGATATAAGCGGAAGTTTGAACTTCATGGAAAGAGAGTTCGGGATACTGATGAAGATGCCTTCTAACGCCGATAATCTCTTCCCTGATATCCGAAGCAATCGATTGAACAGTCTCCTTCAATGCCATACCGTAAAAAATCAGCCTTTACTGTCGTTCAAGAGAAATTCTTTCACAAAAATGTCGTCCACCAGGTGAGGATACTGGCTAATTACCCGGTCAATCTCCTCTCTTTGCCCTTCGGAAAGCTTCTCTTCCGGACTAAGACACCATATTCCCTTTATGAGGCCCTGCCGTTTTAACACCTCATGGATACCGGAAATGGACCCCTTGAAACGATGTGCAACGTCAAAAATAGCCGAATTCATATCAGTGACCTCTACTCCTGTCTGTAAAACAGCCGGATAATCCAGCGTCCCTTTCCTGAGTCCCTCTTTCAGATGACGAAACAATTCCACCGATTTTTTTGTCCACACCGCATAATGCCCGAGCAGTCCACCTGCAAATCTTTTTTCAACAACACGATCTCCCACCTTAAAGCGATAAGGGGTTATGAGGTCGTTTACAATATTGTCGTCATTGCCTGTATACAAAGCAATCTCCGGTTCCCTCCCCGAGTGGCAGATGGCCCTTACGACGTCAAGGGTCTGGTATCTGTCAAAAGGAGCGGTTTTGATGGCACAGACATTTGGAATATCACAAAATTTTTTCCAGAAATCATAACTGAAAACCCTTCCTCCGACGGAAGGTTGAAGGTAGAAACCGAAAACCGGAATCACCTTTGCTACTTGTCTGGTTCGATCCAGCAATTGATCTTCCGATAAATCGCTCAGTCCCCCCATGCTTAAAAGCCCCAAATCATACCCCAGCGACTGGACAATTTCAGCCTCTTCCAGAGCCTGATTAACCGGGCCGCATATTCCGGCCACCTTGATAAGGGAACTGGCTTTTCCCGACCGGAAAAGTTCGTCGGCTGTGATTTCAAGTACCTGTCTGTAATAGTTAAATTGAGGATCCCGTATTTCGAATTGAGTCGTATGCACACCAATGGCAACACCATCCACACCACAAGCCAGGTAGTAGCGGGTCAGCCTGCGATGAGACTGTTCATCAATAGTCAGATCGGAATTCAGTGCGAGTGGATGAGCGGGAATAAATCCACCTTCCATCAGTTTATCCAGTACTTCGGGGTTACTAAACTTCATCATAAGACTAAATGATTAATATTTACCCTCTCTTTCCTGAAAATGAGTGGGTTTATTGATTGTTTTACCACCTTCCATTACCCATTTTCCAATCAGTTCTACCATTTGCTTCAATGTTACTGAGGGGTACCCAAATATTTTGAAACATTCTGCAGCGTTGCTGAGAAGGGCACTCTGTTCTTCGCAAGAGATGAAATTCACGGATTTATTGAATATTTTTCCAAACTTCTGTGCAATCCATCGCACAGAGACTGTCTCCGGGCCGGTTACATTCAGTATTCTTGCAGGAATTTCACAATGCAAAAGCGACCTGATAGCTATTTCGTTGGCGTCTCCCTGCCAGATCACATTCACATTTCCCGTGGCAAGGTTAATGCTTTTCCCATCATACACAGACCGGGCTATCTCAAGTAGAATTCCATAACTGACATCATTGGCATAATTAAGCCGGTAAAGCAACATGGGAGTTTGATTTTTCCGGGAGAAATACTGGAACATTCTTTCTCTGCCAAGACAGGACTGTGCATATTCTCCCACAGGAGCAGTGGACGTATCTTCAGTTGATCCTCCCAATACCACTTCAGATAAAGGATAGATGTTTCCGGATGAGAAGACTACAATATTTGAGTTCTTGAATTTTTCTGCTACTTTACCGGGTAGATAAGCATTCATGATCCATGTATAAGGTTCATTACCGGTCGTCCCGAACTTGTACCCCGCCAGATAGATGACGTTAGGCACGTCGGGTAATGCAAGGAGTTCCGCATCATTCAGCAGATCTCCTTTTATGATCTCCACACCGTATGTTTTCAACTCGTCGGCCACCGTCTGGTCCGAAAATCTGGAGAAGGCAAAAACTTTTTTTTCCGTTCCCGATTGCCGTATAGCTTCCGTGGCCAGGCGTGCCATAGAGGGTCCCATCTTCCCTCCAGCTCCAAGGATTAAAATATCGCCCTTTATCCTGCCCATATCCGCTATTAACTGCTGCGACGGACGTAAATAATCATGTAAAATATCTTCTTTTGTCATGAACTTTGATAGTTATTTCAGGAATATATCTATAAAATTGATTACAGCGAGAATAACAACTAAAACCAATCCAACCGCACCGGTTATTTTGAGAAAAGGTGTGGATATTAATTCACCCATATACACTTTATCATTAGAAATCAAGAATATAGCTATCCCAATTATTGGAACAATAAAAATGGTAATGCTTTGAGCAAACACAATCAACTCCAAGGGTGCTCCACCAAAGATGATAGCTATTACGCCACCAATAACCATAACAAGTGCAATTATACCTCTTGTTTTTTTCGAGCTGAAATTGGAGCCATAGCCCAAGGCATCGCTCAGAAGGGTCCCTCCGATACTGGCATTTCCTATTATTGAAGAGAATCCCGCGGCAAAAAGGCCAATCAGAAATACAGCAGAAGCATAGTCCCCAAATGCAGGCTTTAGAGCAAGAGACATATCGGTAGCTGTTTTCACTTCAATCCCGAGAGGAGAAAGGATAGCTCCTGCGGAAATCATTACGATAGCACTCAGCAAGCCAAGAATAAAGATACCTGTCAAACTGCTGGATTGGTTTGTTTTTTCTCTTCCCGAAATCTTTTTTCTCTCTTGTACCAGGTAGGATGTATAAAATGCTCCCACAATGGAAAAACATGAAGCCATAAAAGCCACGATCAACCCCACTGATCCGTCTGGGACACGGGGAATAAAAAGACCTTTGACTACTTCCACCACATTTGGTTTTACCTCTATAAGGGTGATAATAAATGCTACCAGCATTAACCCCACTAATGAAATCATCACTTTCTCGAGCACCTTGTAGAAATTCCTGAAGAAAAGGAGGAGAATACCAATAAGATTGAATACAATGATCCAGTAAATATTGTCTGTATTGGTTAACTCTCCTATAGCAATTCCTACCCCAACTGAATTTCCTGTCTGGAAGGAAGCACAGACCAGAAAGATACCGAAGCCCACTATCTTCGCTACTCCTTTTCCCCATTTTTCACCGATCATGGAAAGTAATGAACGGTCAGAGGCCAATCCTATCCGTTCCGCAATAAGTGTGTAGATTGCCATAAAAAAGATCGCAATGATGATGATCCAGAGAAGACCATACTGAAAGTTGGCTCCGATTTTAGAGGTGATGGTAAGTTTGCTTGGCCCGAATACCAATGCTGCCACAATGAGACCCGGCCCGATGGTATGAATCCATGCGGATAGTTTTTTTCCTGACATATGTTATTTTTCTCTTAGTTTTTCGAGTATCCAGGCATATGTTTTGTCGACCTGCTCAGGATAGATTTTATGTTTACCTTCCGGTATAATGTGTACTCGCTTCGGTGCTTTAATGACATTGAATGCAGAATAAAAAGAGGTTGGAGGAGTAGTCTCATCGTTAAACCCCCATGAGTAGAAACCGGGGACCGTGATTTGCCGGGCGAAATTCACAACATCATAGTATGATAGCACACTGATTACCTGCTTATTTTGATACATTGAACGGTTTTCCTGATTAAAAAAATGAGGCCATCCACCCGCTCTGCCGTTCAAGTAACCGGTGAAATCGCACATGGCAGGACATAAAGCAACCAGCATTTTTATTCGTTTATCCAGGGCAGTGGTGATTATGGAAAGAGCCCCTCCCTGACTGGATCCCCAAGCGGCCAAATTTTCTCCATCGAACTGAGGTAGCGAATGTATCACATCCACGGCCCTCAGGCAACCGGAAATGACCCTCCTATAATAATAAGAGTACTTGTCATGGGTTCCGAAAAACATATAATTGGGGAGTGCTGTATTCGCCAGTTGATCATAAAATTCATTATCCATGTTTGCGGGAAAAGGATGAATATACAGATCAAGGGTTATCACCTCCTTGTCGGCCACTACCGAGTTTCCACCCAGGGGTCGGATACCGGCTCCGGGAAATCGTATTACTGCTGGATAGCGACCGTCTCCCTTAGGGATGGAGAGGATGCCGTAAGAGCGGTTCTTGAATTCAAAATTTTGATAATCCACATGGTAATAAGTTACCTTATCGTTACTTTTGGCTTCTATCGGCGTTAACTTAAGATCAAGTGGAAGATCCTTCTGTGATGATTTCAGTTCGGACCAAAACTCGTCAAAATCGGCAGGTAATGATGCAGTAGGCTCAATTAATTCAGGGGCAAAGGCTGCTGTTGCGATCTCCGTACGTATCTCATCACCTGAAGAGACGGTGACTTTACATCTGAGGAAACCAGGACTGTTCAAAGTACCGCCATCGATTCGCAGTATTCCACTTTTTACTTTTTGGGAAACATTTACGACAGCAGGTATCTTTTCAGGTCCGATCTCATACTGGATGGAGAAGTTGCGGCTTGAAGGATTTTCTTCCGTAATCGTAACCAGAAACTCGACCTTTTCGCCCAATTTATATACCCAATCCTTATGGTGAGGAGTAATTTTAACACTGAAAGCCTCTCCACAAACCCCATTTATAAACGATAGGGTAAGAAGCAACAAGCTAAGAAAGAACCTGTTCAATTTCATTTCCATACATTATTCATTGGTCCATAGACTTTTTTGGCTCATTGTCTATCTCCCTTATTCTTATATCTGTTTTAAAGTCTGTATAGTGATAATAAAAACCCTCCATCCACATCAGCAAGGAAGGGCCCTTATTTTTACCATATATCACATAAGGACGTAAATTATCTTTTCGGGAAGCTTGTGTAAGAGGGAAAACCTGTTGCTCCCCGTTAGCACCAATAATCCTCTTTTCCAGTTCAAATTGATTTCCAATCTTCCTGGACAGAAAAACTATATCAGGATTGCTGTGATCCAACACAATACCTCCGGAATAGTGAGCTTCCAACAATTTTTTTCCCGGCTTAATAATCGTAATATAGTTCCCGGCGTCAGTCACTTTTATGGTGTTCCATTCTCTTCCGTCCCACCGGGCATAATAATATTGATGTTTCATTTCCGAAGGATAGCGGGCGTAAGTGATAACCGGATGATTGTCTTTATCCAGGGCAATATCCCATATCCATGACCTTACCCCGTTCTTTACTGCATCATAAACCTTGTTCACTTTTCCAATCACAACCGGAGCATCACTATATGAACAAATTTTCTGTCCATTGGTCTGTCTAAATTCGCCATTCTGATAATAGATATGATATACAGAGATAGCCGCATCTTGTTTGGGATGTCCATCAGTAAAAAGAAAATCTATTCTCGATTTGTTGTCGGAGGTATATTTTACATATTGGGGTGTATTGCGTCCTTGGTTGTCAAACAGGTTTTTTTCTTTACTCCAGGTATTCCCGTAGTCGTCGCTATAGATTGCATATATCCGGGTATCCGTATATGTTCCCAATTTATTGCGGACAATATTCCGCCCAAAAAGATATATCCTATTGTTCTCGCCACTCAACATAACCGGATTGGTATAACAGTATCTGTTTAATGAATCCTTTTCCAAAATAACCGTCTCTTCTTCCCATTCACGTATTGATTCGGCATATTTACTTTTTCTCATGAAAATGTTGCCATTGTGATGATTATAAAAGGCAAGTAATCTCCCGTCGGGAAGAAAAAGAAATGTAGGTACGTTGTGGTCATCTACCTCCAATCCCGGGTGAAGCACATATGTCTCTTTTTCACCTGTTTTCAGGTCATGTGAACTTACCCTTACATCACCTTTCCCGTTTATATAACCATAATATACCTGTTCTCGATTGCCCTTATAATAGATTGCCCTCGGGTCTGAAAACCAGCACCAGGCAGCATCGTTGATCGTGTCATCCGGAACAACCGGATGACCTCCCCCCGTACTGCCTGGAGCGGGCAAGACAAGAAGAAAACAGAAGAGAAAAGTATGAAAAATCGTTCTCATTTATATGCTATTCAATGGTTTTAACCGGAGGCACATTATTGTCATAGCCCGTATAATCTTCATTCTGATTAATTACTCCCATGGAATTGCCATCTATTTATCGTTTGAGGTAGGGACCAAAGTACGTGGAACGGGCTCATTGTAAATTCATCACCAGAACTCCTATAACATTCGTAATTTTCACACTGTGCTGAGTGTACATAAACAGGATTACAAGAAAAAAGGAAATCAAGAGAAAAAGAACAGGCCTCTTACTCAAATAGCCTCGTAAAGAGTTTTCACTATGATTGATAAATTAATAATCTATACGTATAACTCACATATTGAATACCCTGTTAATTCCAAAAACAAGCCGACAAAATCTGACATTAAGTTTGAATTTTCTTTTTTTCTTTTCCTATATAACTCGTGTAAGAGATTACAAAGTAAAAAAGGAATGGAAATAATGTGCCAGAATATTCCGCAAACCTTCCCTCAAAAAACGAATAAATCGGAAAAACATTAAGTAATATAAGTTAAGTGGAAGGAATTTCACATCAACAGAATCATTTATTAATCATCATTTATACGTCTCCACAAATTATTATTTATAAATAAGCAGGAGACATATTTGGTGAAATATAGAGATCACACGACCTTCTGTAAAATATTATTCCTGTTCCAACATCCAAAGAGAGTTTTCAAATTCTTGAATAATGTCTATGTTGCGGGTTTTATCCCAGAAACTACTGTCTTCTTCTATAAGTACTTTTGTAGCAATAATCCAGGATTGTATCCATCCTGAAAGTGTACACCAGGCTCCCCAGCCAATATCGGCATTTGAGGCCCAATAATCCCAGCGAGCGAAATCAAAAGCCCTGAACCAGGCTCCATCTAAATCTCTATGTATACTACTTTTTATTTGTACTTTTGTCAGAAAATCAGACAAACTTTCAACCGCGCTCTGATAACGTGTTGAACTGATTGATTTAGCTGCCTCATTTAAAGAGAACAGGGCGAAATTGTTGGTATACAACATATCCGCGACAGGGTCCCCATTTTCAAAAATGAGGGGAGCTTCAGTCGTACCGTAACTGGCATTTGATTTTATTCTGCCATAACTGGCAAGAGAATCATCGCCCCCCATAATCTCCATCAAGGCTCCATTTGGTTGTTGATATTCCAGCAAATCATCAACGACAGTGACTAACCATTGCTTATATTCATCATTATTATCGACTTTGACAAGCCAAGCAAGTGGCAGTATCATTCTTGCTCTCTCTTGTTGTAAACCATTGGTCCATTTCCATTTATCAGGGTAAGCTTCCATCATTATTTTTAAGGCCGTTACAGCCTTATCAAGCAGAGGTTTATACCCAGTTTTGTCATAAAGCCAAATATAGCATGCTATCATCCAGGATTCATGATGAGGTTGAGGGCGAATTGCATCACTGTTTAAATAATGTTCCCACCCATTCTTAGATATATGTTTAGCATTTAACCATCTACCTTGAAAACCATACTTACTTGAAGTTCTGAAATTAGCCAGAATATTTTCCACAATTAACCTGTTCCATTTCTTTTTTTTCAGGTAAGTTGAAGCCCCAATTACGCCAATAATTGCTCTTGCGTTATCATCCCCATATATCACCTCAGGATGAGTATATGACCACCCAAGTAATCCATAAGATCCTTTAGTTTTGTCACTAGTCAATAATTTTGCATTAGACTCGGAAAACAGATAATCAATGAGTTTGGCCGAAGTTTCTGAATATTCCTTATCTTCAAGAATATTACCTGCAGCTGCTAGAGCATATGCAACCTCACCTTGAACATCAGTACGTATCCAATATCGATATTTCTGGGATCCGTCTTGTTGTATTTTTGAAGCATGCCCCTCTAATATACCCATGGATCCATCTCCAACCGGCATATCTTTATCCAAAGGAGGTCCAAAAGGTTCACTTCCGTTACCCTGATATTTAAGCCATAGATCTTTCCAACTAGGATGTAATAACAGACCTGAATAGAAGAACCAATCGGCTCCCTTTTTAATTGAATTGAGCTTATCCTTCTTATCAATTACATCATTTGGCAAAAAACTTGGACTTGGATCATGTACCCAGCTTGTAAGAGTTAAGTCATAATTGTTTAATAGCCAGCGTATTATTCCTTGCCAGACTATCCTCCATGAGTGATTAGGCGAGTATCGTCCTTGCACGAAATTTGAAAGAGCAGTAGTTGAGATTAATATATTCGCATCTTCAACGAGTAATGGATAAGTTTTTGTATTATCAAGTCCGAATTCAGCTTTATCAAATCCTGCAACGTTTGCATATACCATAATGGGATTATCATGTACAATAGGTATAACATAACAGTCGTTAATACCTAATAAACTCATTCTGGGGAGACTATCTCCAAAAAAACATGAGTTAACGACTCCTCTCTCTAACTCACCATGATAAGTAGTTTGCGGAGCATAGCTTCTATCAGGAAAAACTTCGGGAAATTCAACATACAGGCGAACAGATGGCCTCTTACGGATTATTTCATATGTTTCCTTTGAAATAGCCGCTTTATATCCTGGATATTTGTCTGCGAGAAAGATAATTGAAGAGTTGTCGGATATTGTATCAATAAACCCTTTGTCTATCGTTTTAATTGGGACTGCTCCTATTCCATTTTTTTTTAACAGATAGAAGATGTCATTTGAAGTTTCTCCTACTACATACAACCGGGGTTGAGCTCCTAAATAATAGTAAATTAAAGCGATCAAGCATAGTAACAATACTCTCTTATGCATAATTAGGCATTGAATTAGTTAATTGAGAGGTCTGTAAGAAGTTATTGGTATAGCGTCATAGACAAACCCATATATTATTTATCTACCAGGGATTATATCATACACTCCTTCTGGGGATTGAAAATAGATTGTGTTTTTGTTGGGTAGGACATCAACATCAAAAATTATTTTCCCATCATTTCGCTTAACAATCCATTTTCCCTCCTTTAATCCTGTTAGTATTATTTTTGAGGAACTACTATTAGAGGGTAATTTCAGAGTAAATTTGTCACTTATCAAATCAAGCTCTTTATTCATGCATATAATGTAATCTGCAAAGGATAACTCATGAAAATGCTCGTTTTCCCGGTGTTTTACTTCGATTGGCGAAATATGCTCAGCAGATAATTGGAAAAAAGTGAGAAAGCTATCCTCTTTGGAGGGTTCAGCAGGTGAAAGCATTATTCTGTGTCCTTTTGCCTCAGGAAAATTTCTTTCAATAATTCGCCCCGGCACTTCATATTTATAAGCGAAAGAGCTGTTGGCATCGTCGCCGCTTAAAACAGTTGTAGTGTAGTCTTTTATTTCCGGAACTAATATTTTGATGTGAGTTTTTCCAATTCTGTCTTCTACCCTGTTTTCCAATGCAATGTGATTATTTTGGATAACCGGATGATTAAGGGTGTTTACTTGCCAGTACTTCTTGAAGTTCGGGTCTGATGTTATCATTCTGTCAAATAATACTATAATCGCTGGTATTGAGTCGTTTTCTAAATTAACAAAACAAAATTGACGAATATAATCTTCGATCTTTGGAGAATAAGCGCCTTTTAGATTTACTGAAAAATAGCTGTAAGTTGGCATTGTTTGTGATGGCCCGAAATCGGCCGACAAGATAGTTCCGTTATTAAACCAGGGATCGGATTGAGCTTTTTGAATGGTTTCAGGGTGACGTTGATTAAATTTTGTTCCTCCATCATTGGATTCAGTATTTCCAAACTTTTCATTCGGGTCAACGGCCAACATCATACTATGAGAGATAGAACGTTTATGAAAATTGAAATCATAAGGAGGTCCATAAAACCCGTAAATACCTAAATCTGCAACTTGAATACCCCTGTAGTATATCTGTAATGCTCCCGCATCACTATGCTGATGATTACCGAAATGATATCCTCCACCTTTAACTTCCGCAACCACATCATCGCTGTCCGGCCCAATATTCCAGCCGGTTCTGGCTACCATTGATCCCATTATTGGACCAAAATCAATAGTTAATGGCAGAGAGTTTAAACTTTGATTTGCTTTAAGATTAGGGTCGTTTAAAAGTAAGAAAAGCACGGAATCACCCATTTCTCCTCCTTGTCGTTCAAATTCCCCTTTCACTATCGGATCAGAAGCATAAGTATAAAATAAGAACATGATTAGTGGGCTTTTCCAGTAGTATGGTTCTCCTGGATTACCTTGTACAATACCATCTCCATCTCTCAACATTTGTCCGTCCGGCAAGCGCAAATAAAGCCAGTGAAGAGGGAGTTTTTTAATATTCTCATCAAACACCTCCTTGCCAGACATTCTCTTGAGGAGCCATGCAGCATGCATATCCCATGTACTCCTGAATGCCGCATAGCTAACGCCTTGATTGTGCCTTGGCGACTGGTACTGCCAGTTTCGCATCGGGACAAGTTCTTCCAATATACGATAGGAACAATAGTTATAAGGCTGCGGATTTTCGTCGTAGATCGCTATACTCATTGATAGTAAATCTCTTGTTATTTGAGCTTCACTTCCATGACCTGTAAGCACAGATTGCTTGAAGGGAGGCCAACCAATTTCCATCTCCTCTGCCAGTCGCATGAGATTTTCGTATATGATATCTTTATCTTCAGGCTCCATTAAACGATAACACCAATCATATACCAAAGAAGCGGTATAAATTGCCCTTCCTATCTCGCGGGTGATATCCAACAAATTACCGAACTCAACGTGTGACAGGTAGCTCGTCATCAATTGGATTGCCTCTTTTCCAATTTTCTCTTCGTTGGTCATCAAATAGTAAAAAGCCTTTTCCCTGGCAGCATTCTCCAACTTTGCATCATACGAAACCTCTACTCCATCTTCATATTGGACCTCAAAAGGGATAACGGCTCTCTTCATGAGATCCTCCCAGTACTGTTTGTTTTCTCCCACACTCAACCTATCCTTGACAACCTTCAATGAACTTTTGTTCACCCATAGGCGTGGCCTGTCAAAAGGAGGATTGAAGGGGGGATTGTAAGTACTTAAAGCTTCTGGCACTTTTGGTGCCACATAGCTATCGATTTCGATATAATCCAGCCTTACACCTTTAGGCAACCAAATTTTCAATTTTTGATTCTTTCCATTAAAATCAAATCTTCCTGATACTTGTTTTCTGGCATCCCAAGGGACATAAACGACTCTTTTAGTCGGTCTATTACTATTAATCTGTATCCTTACATATAAAGACTCATATTTACTTGTTGCCTTTTTCATAAGAATAGCACCCTCATCATCTGTAACGGCATATGTGGAAATTACATAACTCCCTTCAGGCAAACTAAGATTGAAGGTAATATCTGCCTCCTCTCTTTCTCCATCAATGGCTGTTTTAGCCTTCTTTCTCAAAGAGACTCCCTTGTTTCCTGACATTCTCGAATCCTCTATTATTTCTACATACTCAGAATTGATAACAGAAGATTCGGTTTCTAATCTAATTGAGACATTTTCTTTTAATATATTATCCGATGATTTTTTACTTTTATCGGCTAGTATATTGAAAATGGATACAGTGAAAAAAAATAGATAAAGTAGTATTTTCGTTTTCATTAGTAAAATCCAATTAATGTTTTTTTTGTTCCAGAGCTGTATCATATTGTTTGTTTTTTTATATAAATCAATATGCTTTTTTTACTTTAAAAACACAACAGTATTACTAGGCATATCAAGTTGAAATTAGTTTAGATCATACAATATTCTTTTCAATCTCTGATCCATATAGTGTTTACATTTACCTATTGTAAATAATTATTTGATATATTTAGCCACTTGGATTGGACAAAATATCTATTATTATCTTATATTTTTTTTTAGTTAAAGATCAAAACGGAGATCTAAAAACGAAAAGGATGGAAGATGAAAATTAGGTATGGAGATAGCCCAGTTTCACCTTCCTAGCTTCATATCATATAATATTTACTCATCAATACAATACAGGAGAAAATAATTCCATCACCACACCTCTGTCACGCATCACCAAAACGTCATTAGCTTCATAAGTCCAATCTCCATTCTTTATGGTATAGTGTATCTCTATGCCGTCTCTATCCTTATTCCCCCAGTTGTATTTTTTCTCTTGAAATACACCGGTTCCTGTGACTTCGTATGCAGAACCCTTCGGTGCCGACAGGGTACAGTTCTTCCCGTCAAAATCCAAGAGCATACCAAACGAACCCGTTATCTTTTGAGAGTTGAAAAATGTATTCATGGCGACCTGATAACGTCCCGTCGTCACCAACTTGACCACGGGGTTCTTCTCGACATATTTCTCGCTATAGACATTTTCCTCCACCACATTTCCGGAGAGATCTTTTACTTTATTTTTCCCGTAATACAAATATGATCCGTGAAACTCATTGATATATTTTATGGCGAACATGGTAAAGTTTTTGGGTAGCACTTCCCATTTCTTTTTATCCCTCGGATCTGGTTTCTCTTCAGAAGCCGACATTCCCTGCAATATAGAATCCACGTCATTTGAACCGGTCAAACGCATCGGTATGACATATCCCAATTTAATGGCCAATGTGTCTTGGAAAAAGGCATCGTTGAGCTGAACCTCAATGGCGCCGTTGAATTTTCCCGAGGGTATCACCACTTTATCCGGAGAATTGAGCTGGTAATAATGGGAAGGCATGAATCGAATGGTATCTTTACTCCCTTCAAACAGGGCGCGCTCGCAGAGTGTCTGATCTACCTTAAAATTGATTACACGGTCACTTTTATTTGAATACAATCCTCCTATGGCAGCATATATAAGGAATTTATGATTATTATCATTGGTATTGTCATAAATATAATCTCCCAACACGAGAGTTCGTACCGGATATTGATAGGGAAAATATGCGGATGAAAAATCATAATCTTCGTATTCAATATCGGAATTTTTACAGGACAATATAGCTGCAAAACACAGTGTTAATAACAGAACTTTTTTCATCGTCTAAAATTTTTTAGGGAATTACCAACCCTTATTTTGAATTAATTGATCAAATTTGATGATTTCGAAATCGGGAAGCGGACCATAGTGCATATAGTTATTGTTAAAATTTCGCTCTTCCACATCTACATAATGGTAGTTCCCTTCAAAATCAATATTGACACCTCTCACCGATTCGGTCAAATTCAATTTCCATCTTCGTAAATCCCAAAACCGGAATCCCTCAAAACACAATTCCAATCTTCTCTCGTTGCGGATCAAATTACGCATCTCTTCTTTATTTGTAATGGATGCCAGATAGAGATCCGGTTGTTTGATACCCCCCCTTTTTCTGATGGCTGCAATGACATCGCGCGCAGAGAACGTTTTTTTTCCGGTACCATCGGGGCCCCAGGCTTCATTGGCCGCTTCGGCATAAATTAAGAACAACTCCGTAAAACGGAAATGAACCTGATAATGATTTTTGCTGTTCCTTTGTGCCGGATTGGCATTGACATCTTCCCGAATAAATTTTCTCAGGTAATATCCGGTACGGGTGGAGGTGCTGGTGGAATCTTTCGCGTCAATTTTTCCTCCTTGTGCAGTAACGATGAGTTTATTACTCATTTTACTTTTGTTGTAAACAATGTAGAGAGAGAGTCGAGGGTCTCTGTTCTTATAGGGATCAAGCGGATCATATCCACTCTCCGCATGGTTGATTGGATAACCGTTTGCCATGGGAAAAGCGTCCACCAGATTTTGTGAAGGATTGACACTCCCATTTCCAAACAGGGAAGGTGGAAAATTGTTTACCTCCAATGAATTGGATGCCGAAATGGGCCTTCTTAGAATCATTTCTTGCTGATCATTTCCCTTCACAACCGAGAGTTTATCCACATAGGTTCCCAAATAGTAGCGGTGTCCGTTGGGATCCATACTCCCCACGCCACCGGCAGCGTCTATTACATCGGCGGCATACTCTGCAGCCCGTTCCCATAATTGTTGATCCCCGTCGGAAAAAGCGGGGCTTGCTGCCAGAAGGGCTACCCGCGACTTGAGCGCTTTGATGAATTGACCGTTTATCCGCTGGTTAAACCGATTACCGAAAACGTCATTATAATTGGCGATGGATTTAACATCTTCATATCCGGGAGGCAACTGAGACGGATCCGTAATATTTTGATATTTATCCATTGTCAGGTATTGCAATGCTTTGTCAATATCTGCGTAAATATGCTCCACCGATTCTTTAAAAGTTGCTCTCGGTTTTTTAAATTCATTGTCCTTTATCCCGAAAGGTTTTTCATAAATAGGGATTCCCAACAGTTCATTGCCAGCGGAATAACCACCTACTGTTTCCAGCAGGTAATATTGAAACAGAGCCCTCAATCCGTAGGATTCACCGAGCAATCTTTTTTGATATAAAGCCGATAAGTCTTTATTGGTCCATTTCCATTCAACAGAATCCACTACATTATCGATAAAGTAATTCAGATATAGGATGATCCTGTTTGACGTATACCACATGTCAAACGGGTTGTATTTTGAGGACCATTCACCGATTGCCGCCCTTCGGTAATTATTGTTACTGATGTTGGATACGGCATCGTCCGTTGCCACATCGTTAAAACTTATATCATTGGTTGGCAAGGCAATATATGCATTCATCAACATTCCTTCGGCATAATCCGGATCACTGTAAATCCGTGAAAAGGTATTTTGATTTTCATCGGTCGGTTCAATGAGTTGGCACGACTGAATCAAACACGGAATTGCTACTGCAAGTATGAATAATCGTTTTAAATAGATCATAATAATTGAATTAAATGATTAAAAGGTGATATTCATCCCCAACGAAATGGTTCTCGAATAGGGTGTCCCCGACAAATTAAGATCCTGCTCTTTACGATATTTCGAAAATCTAAACAGAGAACTTCCTTTCAGATAAACACGTAGTTTTTGCGCGTGTAGTTTGGCGACAATTCTCTCGGGGAACGCGTAAGTCAATTGTACCCTGTCAATCGTAAAAGAATCGTTTTTATAGAGCCAGAAAGAGGAATACCGGAAATTATTGTTATTCGTCAATGAACTTAGGCGTGGATAGGTAGCGCTATTTTTGGTCTCTTCGGTCCATCGTCCCCTCACAATTTCGGAATATTTATCATCTCCATCCACCCAATAATAATTTCCACTTCTGTATGCGTCTGAACCATTTTCACCGGTACCGATGATAAAGAAAGCAATATTTTTCCATTCGAGATTGAACTGGAGCCCATACGTGAGGGGTGACATTGATCTTCCGACGACGACCTCATCTTCACTATCGATGACATTGTCGTCATTTTGATCTACATATTTGATATCCCCGGGTTGTACGGATCCAAAAGATTGTACGGCGTGATTGGCAATTTCATTCGCATCGTTGAAAAAGCCATCGGCTACGAGCGCAAATCTTGCATCAACCGGATGTCCCGTACGATATTGATACTGATTCCTAAACATTTCATCGGTCTTGAGCACTTCGGATGTGCAATATAGGATATTGGTACCCAGGGAGAGCGAAACTTCCCCCAACTTTTTCTTGTAAACAAGGCCTAATTCAGCACCCCGGTAAGCGGTCTTATCATAATTTTCGTAAGGGATAAATTGATTGTAATAGTTGGGGTAAATGGTTTGCGGCCTCACGATCTGATCCTCGTAAAAATGGTTGAAATAGTTGAAGTCGAATTCGATCTGTCGGTCAAAAAGCGCGCCTTCTATTCCAATATTTAAATCCTTTCTTTTCTCGAATGCCAAATTGAGATTTTCGCCCCGAAGCGAGATGGTACCTGCATTATTCCATTCGCCTTCATACCAGCTGTAGCTATAGGAGTTGCCAGTACTGCTGTTATAGAGGAAGTGCGCGTCTATTCCCTTATCGGTGTGAACCATTCCGGTGGTAAATCTCAATTTTAAATGGTTGATATTCCGAATCGTTTTCATGAATTCTTCCGAACTTATCACCCAGGCCATTCCCACCGAGGGCGAGAACGCTTTTTTCTGTTTCTGATGTAATTTGGCCGAAAAGACATAGGCACCGCTGAAGTCGAAAAGATATTTATCTTTATAGGCATAACCCGCGCGAATCCCAAAATTTAAGTTTTTGGTACCCTGTATGTCTGTTAACCCGTTTTTCACCATCGTACCAAAACCGATAAGCGATCCTCCGACACGGTGGATGTCATTAAAGACTCTGTCGTAATCAAACGCGGCATATCCACCGAATCTCCGGACATAATTGGCGTCGGTAACCGATTGGGTACCGGTTCTCTCATCCTTGCCATACTGCGTTAATCCAACGATCGAGTCATTCTCTCCCCAAGTCGGTTCATATACCGAAAAGCTGTTTCTGACGGCTTGCTTATAGGTGGAATAAAAGTCGAAACTCAAGTTGGTATTCAACGTCAACCCTTCGGTAATAGAGCGCAAGTCGATGTTATTCTTCTGATCAAAAGAAAATGTCCGCTGCGCGTTCGGGTTGATTAATCCCGATGCATACACAATGGCAATCGGATTGCTTCTGATGCTCTGGGTCCCTCCCAACAGATATTTACCGTCAATATCATTCAATCGCGAGATCAACAACGAATTTTCAGGATCGATCCGATCGATGGGCAGCAACGGCGTAAACTGGTTGGGTTTGAAATTCGCTGAGGTGGCGAAGTAGTTATTTCCGGTTGGACCGTATCCCTCGTTCAGCACCGCAGCCGCATTGAAGGAGCTCTTCATATAGCTATTGATATTCACGTCTATATTGCCCCTGATATTGAACGTATTAAATCGTTCCTCTTTACCGGCTCCGAAGTTCAAGTAGCTGGTACTTTGTTGCCATCCGGCATTGGCGTAATAGGAAACGACTTCGTTGCCTCCGTTAAATTCCGTTTCCACATTAAAATCAGGATGGTATCGTCTGATAAAATCTTTGGAGAAATAATCCACATTGGGATATCTATAGGGATCTCCACTCCTGTAGTTTTTGATTTGCTCTTCATCGTACAAAATATCCAATCCATCATTCAACCGCGCTTCATTGTACAATTCCATATAGTCGGCGGAGGAGAGATAGGATGGCAAATCTTTCATCAAGGAAACGCCGTACTGGGCATTGACCATGATTTCCTGTTTTCCGGGATTTCCACGCTTGGTATAGACCAAAATAATGCCGTTCGCCGCGTGGTTCCCGTATAAAATGGAGGAATTGATATCCTTTAAGAACAACACCTGCGCGACTTCTGACATTTTAACGGTTGAGGGGTTTCTGGGCAGTCCGTCCACCAAAAACTGATACCCCCCGATTCCCCGGTTGTTCGTCGTTCCATACAATCCGGGTATCCTGCCTCTTAAAGCGTCATACAATGAATAATTCTGATCGTATTTCATGATCTCCTCGGCATTTAATACGCTGATGGCTCCTACGACATTGTGCCTGACGGTGTTTTTAAAGGCAATCTGGATGGTATCCGTTGGATCATTCGAGAAGGTATGGGCATCCGATTGGCTCCATAGGTAGGATCCGTTTAAAGAGAGGATTGACCATACGATCATAAAAAAGATGCTCCTTGATTTTGATATATTTTCCATCATTCAAAGCTTTTTAAAATTATAAATCGAATTATTACCAACCCGGATTTTGAGGGAATTCGGGATACAATCTGGTAAAGTCCGGTTGAATCGGCAACCAATTGTGCTTTTTCTCGGCTACTCTTGTCACCAATACGACTTCTTCGACATTGATGGGCTTGCCATCGGCACCTCTTTCAAAATTGAGACCGGTTTTCTGCTTGTATTTCGAACTTGAATTCAGATTCCACCTCCTGAGATCGCAAAAACGATGGATGTTGAAGGCAAATTCTACCGCGCGTTCCCGGATGATCTCTTCCATAAATACATCTTTGCTTTTGGTATATCTATCGGGTAGATTGGGAAGTTTTGCCCGATTCCTGATCTTATTTACGGCATCAACCGCGCTCATGGTATATGCCGGACTTATACTCTGTGGCGAACCATAACCGTGAAGTACCGCTTCCGCATAATACATATAGATATCGGCCAGACGCATGAAAGGAACATAGGCTTGCAAATTCTGCCACAGATTGTCAATATTGTTACAACCGATGGGAGAATATCTTTTATAATAATACCCCGTGACACTTCCTCCGTTGCCGGCCCGATTGTTCCCCCCGTTGTACAATTCCACATATTTGTCTCTCGCCCTATTTGGCGGAACACTTCCCAAAATCACCATATCGCCATCCACAATGAAATCGGCATAATACCGTGGTTCCCGGTCTTTCCACGGGTAATTGGGATCGTAGCCCGATTCCGGGTCGTAAATGGGAAGCCCGTTGGCCATAGCATAATTTTTGGTATAATTGTGTGTCGGCACCTCCACATTTTGACCGCCACCGATTGCCTGCCAGACTTTGGCCACCACTGCCGACCATCTCACCCTGCCGGGTGAATAGTGCGGTGCCTTCATGATCCTTTCGGTACCCCCCGAAGGTATCTTGGTACCAACCACCCAAAAATTATCGGTCCATTTTTCCCAGGGGAGCAGTTTATAGCGCCCGGTTTCATCGCAGATTTTTAATATTTCTCCAAAAACATCGGCAGCTTGTTTACAAAGCTCTTCATTATGGCTGTTTTTACCGGTCGCTTCTTCGTTCATCATGGGACTGGCTGCATACAAGAGTGAAGTGCCACAAAATCCCAAAGCGTGAATTTTCCCAATTCGTTCCTCATTAAATCCGAGTGTTTTTTGACCGACTTCGGTTTTATCCCAATCGAGAGGTAACAACGCCGCCGCAGCTTTCAAGTCTTGGGCAGCCCGTTTCGCTCCTTCCTGGAAGGTCAAACGGGGAAGTTTCAAATCCTGGGTTGCCGACAGGAGGGTATCGATATAGGGCATTCCCCCCCACCATCTCATCAGTTCAAAATGGAAATAGCCTCTGAAGAAAAGTGCTTGACCTTTGATGACATCCCTTTCTTCCCTGGTGGCGTTGGTCAACAGGTCCAGATTGGAAAGCGCGACATTTGCTTTTCGAATGCCCATCCAGCAGAGCTGCCATATTCTTTTATCCCTCGGTTCGGCACTACTCGGTTTAGCATTGTTGTTATAAAAAAGTCCTCCTTGATTCCAATAATCACCGTTATCAAACGAAAAGGGGTTGTTGTAAAGGGTTTCATCGGCAAACAGATACTGATTCCAGGCACCCGCTTTGTCCCAATCGGTAATGCAATAGTACATCTCCTCTACGAATCCCTGATAATTATCAAAATTGGTAAAAATATCCTTTTCGGTGACAAACGACTCGGGCGCTTTATCCAGATATTTTTCACAGGATACGAGCAATAGCGCGATCAAGCATCCCTGCATGATAAAAAATTTATTGAATATGTGAATTCTCATAGCTTAAAAATTTATATTGATACCGACATTGAAACGTCTCATATTAGGATAGGCTCCGTAGGAAGCACCTGAACCGGACCTTGCCGATTCCCGATCATCGGGTAATTTAGACCAGAAATACAAATTATTTCCGTTTAAGAATACCTGAAACAGTGATAATCCCAATCGTTGTGCCACCCTTTTATTAAAGGTATAGGCTATTTCCGCGGATTGCAAGCGGATAGAGGATGCATCAAAAATATAATAATCTCCGATATTCTGTGCGAATGTTTTCCATCTGGGTAAGAATGAGGTGGCATCTTGATTGTCCTTTGACCAGTGATCCCTTACGTGTCCAAACACCACATCGGTGTACATGTTGAAATTCAACAGCGGTACACTCCTCGTTACATTATTTACGGCATAGATTTGAGCCGACAGGCGAAATCCCTTATATTCGGCGCCCAATATATAGCTAAAGGTATTCAGAGGTTCTTCCGCGTAGCCAATGGGAACGATGTCTTCATTGTTTTTAATGATTCCGTCTCCGTTATAATCCAGCAGGTTGTAAAAACCGGGCATTTTTTGCAAATCGTTGGTTTCGGTAGGCACACTGCCGTACACTTCATCCCAATTGTTGTAAAAACCGGTATTTTTCAGCGATTTGGTCTGATTGATTCGATAGCCGGCATACTTCAAATTCTTGGGCTTAAGCACGGGGTCATCTCTAAAAATCACTTCATTCTCATTGTGAGACCATGCGAAAGTTCCCCAATAGTTGAAATTTTTGTTGATGGAATTACGATAGGTCAGTTCCAATTCAAACCCCTTGGAATTCACCTTCCCCAAGTTTGCGGGAGGAGCGGAAATTCCCAAAAAGGGAGGGATACTTCTTGCGGTTCCTGAGATGAAAATATCCGTTCTGTTTTCATTGAAATAGTCAAATGATGCGGAGAGTCGGTTTTTAAAGAATCCCAAATCCACGCCAATATTCTTTTTCAGTGCTTTTTCCCAATGAATATCCGGGTTTCCGGCAACAGACTCTCTCCCAAATGTATAAGGACTTCTTGATCCGGTCGGCCACCCAAAGAAGGCACTGCCGCCTACGGAATACTGGCTCAGATAGAGCCACCGTCCTCCGGCACTGTCGTCACCAACCCATCCGAAACTATATCTGAATTTGACCCGATCAATCCAGGGTATGTTGAAAAATTTCTCGTTGGAAAGATACCACCCGAAAGCAAAAGAGGGGAAGAAATCGAAACGATATCCGGGACCAAACTTTTCGGATCCGTTGTATGCTCCGTTCATTTCAAACAGGTACCGCGATCCGTAATCGTATGTTGTCCTAAAGATCCAATCCTCTCGATAATTGGGGAACATGGTACCGCGAGCATACTCTTCACGTTTGAAAACACCGGTTGCCGTTACGTTGTGCTGATCAAACGCCCTCGCATAGTTAACCTGCATCTCATACATCTTCCTGCGATCGACCGGAATCCAGTCTGCCCAAAAAGAGGGACCGATGGCCTCTCGTTCCAGATACCATGGACGTACGACCCAGTCATATACATTCTCACGGGATTCGATGGGTATGTTCGAGGTATACTCACTGGGATCCTGATCCGGCCCTTCATATTTTTCGGGAAAAATAACCTTTCCGGGGGTATTGTAGGGCGAATCGGGTGTGGCGTTGGCGGCATTGTCGTACAATCCACCTTCCGAAGTCACAATATTATCATAAAAGAGCGAAGCCCTCATGCTCAAACCTTCGGTGATAAAATCAAGTTTTTGTTCGACTTTTAAATCGAGGTTCAGGGCGGTCGTGCGTGTTTGCAGGATACCGGTGTTATAAACGGATGCCACCGGATTGTGCCGATTCACCAGTAAAGACCATCCCCAACGCCCATCATCATACTGAGGAAGGTATAGATCCGGTGCCATAAAATACAATGAACTCCATAAAAAGTGGTCCCAATTACCCGATGGACGTCCAATATAATTGCTGTTTTTTATGCCATAACTACCGGCAATATTGGTCGTGATCTTGGTACTCTTTGTAATATTAAAATCCAGATTACTTCTAAAATTCAATCGATTATAGTCAAAGGAAGGCTCGTATCCCTTACGGTTGTCATAATTATGATTAAACATATCCTGCTCATTCAACAGCGAAAAAGAGGCAAAATAGTTGAGCAGTTTTGAACCTCCCCTGATATTTAAATTGGCTCTGTGAGAAAAACCGATATCTTTCCAGAGTGCCTTTTTCCAATCGACATTGGGATAAATGGGTACATGTTCCGGAAGCTGTGGTTTTCTATACCTGGTAGCAATCTCATAAGGAATAAAATCATTCCATGAATCCTCTCTCAATGGAATTTCTCTTTCAATGGCCTCGTTTCTGTAGTTAATGGCACTGAAAGACTCCATGATCTCTGGTACCTTGGATATCATTTTCCCAGTTGTAGTGTAACTGAAGGAAAAGGTAGGTTTACTGGTTGATCCCCGCTTTGTTGTAATCATGATGACCCCATTGGCACCTTTCACACCGAAAACGGCAGTCGCCGACGCATCTTTCAAAACGGAGATACTCTGAACTTCATTCACGTCCAAATCGTCCATCGCTCTTTCTACTCCATCGATCAAAATTAATGGTTGGCTGTTATTCCAACTAGTCCTTCCACGAATAAAGATTTGTGTTCCACTACCAGCTCTTCTGACGCCTCCAGGCTCTCCTGATGAGGTTATTGTGGTAAGACCCGGTATTTGCCCAGTCAAAGACGATCTCAAGTCCGGGACATTACCCACTTTCTGAAGATCTTCTTCTTTGACTTGAGAAATGGAACCGACAATGCTCTCTTTTTTCTGGACACCATAACCTACGGCAACCACCTCTTCCAGCGCAATGGCCTCATCTTCCAGAATGATGTCAAATCTCTTTTTCGTCCCTATAGAAATGATTTTAGTTTTCATTCCGATAAATGAAAATTGAAGGCTTTCAGAATTAGAAGGAACTCTAAAAGAGAAATTTCCATTTGAATCTGTAACTGTTCCAATCGTAGTTCCAGTTACCAATACAGTAACTCCGGGTAACGGATCTCCATCGTTTGTTTTAACATTACCTGTCAATAGTTCTGTATTTTGCAAAACAGAGGGTAAATCTCCATTATTTGCATGTAAACCAGCAAATGATAGTACAGTTAAAACAAGAAAAATAAACTTAATTAATGATTTGAAAAAACTCATGGGAATAAAAGTTATATTATACATGTTTTAGATTGATTGCGTTTGATTACTCCAAACTTGTTTTTCATTTTATATTTAAATCTTGATCTTTAATGTTTTGTAATTTCAAAAAGTATGTATCATTTATAGAGTTTTTTTAGAACGGCCTTTGTAAAAAAAGTTTTGGTTGGATTACGCTGTTACTAAAAACAAAAAAAACTAACTTCATTAAATATTTTTAATCAAAATGGGAGTATGATATTTATTTGTTATATGGTTAATCCGAATAATCCCTAAGTGATTTCCTCACTCGAACAGTGTAAACTTTATCAACTCTGAACTTTTTGCGAAAAAATAAGTGATAAAAAACACTGATTATTCAATCTTAGTAATGATAAAAAATATTCGGTGTCAGTAACAAATTTTGTCAACACGCTTTACTCCATTATACTAAAAAGTCACATAAATATTCGATCTACAATGTTTTAAGTATATATGTCATATATAAAATTTCTTTCTTCAATTATATCAAAATAGATGTACATCTGATAGAGTCAGATTGATGTGTTTAATTTTCATCTCTAATATTTCTTTTTACATAAAAATAATTTCTCCGTACAAAGGAAGAAGAATAAAGATTAAACATTGCTTAATATTTCGCAATACAATCCTCAAAAAACGTAAAAATGCATTGTGCATAGAGCAAAATAACTATTTACTTTAGAAAAAATAACTAATTGTTTTACTTCTGTGGGTATTCAGATCAAATAAAATAAGTGAGGAAAGTGAAGTAATATAATATTAATATTTTGTAGGTTTATTCTTTATAAGACTCTTACTGCTTTTTTGCAATTGTAGTATAACCGTATAAGAATTGGTCTATATAAACTACTTTCGGATATGTTTACTATACAAAGCCATTGTAAAAAACTCAGCTCAAAAACCAATCAAAAAAAGCATACAACACCTTATTTGATTTCTCATTAGGACTATGTTCCAGTCGGTTAGTCATAGCAACCCGATGAGCATATCCCAACAATTTATTGACCGCAATGGTATGGTTAAGTGGGATCCAGCGCTCAAGAGGATCTGACGATCCACCCGAAACAAGAAAAGGGCGGGGGGCCATCAGGGCATGAAGCTCATGCAGGTCGTATCCTTCCCTTCTAAGCCTTGGGTATAACCCCCTGGCGTTTTCTCCTGTCTTACTCCAGGTTTGATTCCAAGGCGGTTGATAATAGCCCAAATACCATGGCTCCCAATAGTTTACACCAGACCCCTTAGTTTCATCAAAAACAATGCCGGGGTCAACCCACACTGCACAAGCGAATTTCTCGTACAAACATGAGGCAAACATAGCCCATTTTCCTCCGTACGAATGCCCTACAATTCCTATACGTGCCGGATCCACGTCCTCTACTTTTGACAGGGCTTCCAGTGCATTTGCTGCAGCGTAGGCCAATGCAGACAAGGGTTGGATGGTCGCATTCTCTCTGGTTGGATAATAGATGGAGTATGTTTTGTTTTTCGTTGTCTCAGAAGTACCCAGGGAAAGGGAAACGAATCCTCTTTTAACCAGCTGGTAAGCAAAATCCCTGTAGGGTTTTCCGCCTATTCCCGCAGCTGTTTCAGGTTCGTAGAAAACAGAAATAACAGCAGGTTTTTTACCTTTCTTATCGGGAACAAGCAAATAGCCTTCCGTTTGTTCATTGGATGTCCAGTAAAATCGCACTTTGTACTGCATGAAATCTTCCCTTTTCTCTTTGCCGATAATTTCAAATTCCTGCTGATCCAATACAGGCGGCCATTCTCCCATCATCTTCATCCAACGGGAGCGAATCTCTTCACGTCTCTTTTTCCAATCGGCTTTATCCTTCACGGGGCTACCGTCATAAAACTGCAGCGGAGTTCGATAACCGTGGAAACTATATTCGTACTCTTCTGGCGGATAGAAATAGGGAGCAATCTCACGCCAGGAATCTTCATTCACAGTTACAGGCGTAATCTTATCGGGTTTATTTACAGCATAGTGGGCGGAAAGTTGAGCTACCTTAGCCTGAAAAGGAGTGATTGTTGAGGGAACGTAATTATTTCCGATAACCGTTTTTTCAAATAATTTCTCATACCAGGTGCAAGATGCCGTATATCTTCCGTAGTTAAGTTCCAAATGGTAGCCATCCCGGCAAAAAGTGTCTCCGAGGCTACTTGTCCTGCCATTTTGTATAGCTGTACCGACTGGAACCACAGTTTTGATTCCCGTTTTTTGTGCTGCACGGCCAGAAGCATTAATAATGGCGTTATACATCGAGATCTGATTATTGTCGTAATTCGCAAAACCTGCATGAGTAGAAGTTTGAGCATAAGCCCATGTGGCATGCAATACGACCTCCATATCCGGATTAGAGGAGTATTTTTTAGCAAAATTTATCAGCTGATCAAGATAAGGAAAATAGGACTCGTATTGGCCGGAAAGAGGGCTTGCCTGTTGAAAAGAGATGTAATCCCACCCTTCATCACTAATGGCATCAATCAACCTGTAATTAGGGGTTACTGTTTTAATTCCGTTAACAATCTTTCGATACGAATAGCTGGGTGAATTATTTACAACATTGCTGAAATGTTTTTCCAAAGAACATCCGCCAATATACATGTTCCCGATTATAATGGTATCGCCGTTTGCTTCAACTAGCCCGGAGAGATAATGCTCAATTGCATCGTCCGAAAAGCTGTTTCCAATTGCAAGCAATTTTACATGTTTTGCATGAACGGAGACTATAGAAATACAAAACGCAAGAAAAAACAGGGTAAATCTATTCATCATTACCAGGGTTTATAATCTGTTTATTGAACCTTCTCTTGTGTCACGATAACAACTCAATCCGTGTTCCGGTTTAGCCCGGTCACGCAGATAACAACGAGCAACCTTGCATAAGAGGCTGATAAAGTCAGGCAGCACGCACAAACAGTTTTTTAATCAAAAACACCACTGCTCTGATCATTGCAACAAGCAGATACAGAATAAATGTAATGACTACCACATATCCTATTTGGGTAAACATTTCATACCAGGGCGTTTTAAAAGTAACAATAGAAAAAATGTTAATCAGAAATGCCGTAATAAAACAAGCGGAAAGAATATACATCTCCTTTTTTAACCGCCTGGATGTTATAACTAAATCTTTCATTCTTGGTGTTTCCGTTAATAATGAAGTAATAATTTGAAAATAACCTGTCTTTACGAGAACTTCATATAGGGGATTTTATATTCATCCGGGAAATAAAGTTTTTCCCCTTTTTTCATGGCTTCATTGCCTAAAAGACATAAAGTAGTGGCCTGATATGCTTCTTCTACAATATTTTTACCCTTTTCTCCGGTTATACAAGCTTGACAAAAAGCAGAAAGGATTTCGTCTGAACCGTCTTTCAGAGCACCAACCATGGATTGCCCTTCGTTAACATTAAAGTTTCCCTCCAAAATACTATGAGGGTTGTATTTTTCTTTTGTTTCAGGTCTCCAACTTGCACCGGCTGCAGGAACCGAAGCGTATATCTTGTTCCCTATTTGCCCGATCAACTGTTCAATACCAGACTTCTTTCCGCCAGCCTCATTTTCCAGATAATACATGCCTGTGGCAAGATTCATTGTTCCCTCATTACCCAGTACCTGATCTTCCATCCCGTTAAATTTATTAGAGATAAGGGATTCGTAATTAATCTTTACACCATCGGCGTACCGATAAACCAGACTGACATTATCATATACTTCTCTTCCGTCTTTCCAGAAAACAATATCTCCCATCCCCATAACGGATTCAGGGACCAACTGTTTTGCCCAGCAACATACCTCCAATTGATGTGATGCCAACTCCGTCATTAAACCGGCAGAGTAGTCCCAATAGAGTCTCCAGTTGATCTGGCGCTCCAGTTCAGGCGATGGGACGGGCCTTCTCCAGTCGTGATTTCTAAACCAGTAACAACGTTCCCCCACGAGCTCGCCAATTAAGCCTGAATGAATCATTTGCATCCCTTTGATGTATTTCTCATCGAACATCCGCTGCATACAGAAATATAATACACGGTCTGTCCCTTGATAAGCGTCATACACTGCTTTACATTCTTCCATGGTCAGTGCCATCGATTTCTCGCAATATACATGCTTACCAGCAGATAATGCATCCAATGTCATTGGGGCATGCAAGTAAAGCGGAGTAGAAATTATAACCCCGTCGACATCGGGTGATTCCAGTAACTTTCTGTAATCGGTATAAGTTTTTGCATTCGGACACAGTTCGGAAGCGGCTTGAAGATTAGGAGCAAAATTATCGCAAAGTGCTACAATTTCCGCATGCGGTATTGTTGATACAGCATGTATACTGTATTGCCCCCTTGAGCCAGTTCCTATAAATCCGATGCGGGCTTTTTCTTTTTTCATCTCTTTGGCTTTATCCGGTGTAAAGGATTGCAGCCATGGGGTAGTTGCCAGTAATGCGGCTCCTCCCGAAATATAACCTAAGTCTTTGATAAATTGTCGCAGGCTCGTATCGATTTGTTTAGGTTTACTTGACATTTTTTGTTATCCTTAAAAATTATATTCTTTTACATCAAAAATTTTAAAACTTTTTTTCAGTTGTTCTTTTTCGCTTTCAGCGGCAATCAAAAAAACGGTCGACAGAACTTCAGCGTCCAGAGGATCATCTATAAGGACCGACACTAATTTCCTTCGTGTCTCAGGACTTCCGGACTTTGGATGAACAATGTGCCCTGAATATGACGGGGTATTTCCGGAAACAGAAAGGGCCATATCCCTTAATGATATTTCATCAGCTGTTTGACCTGCATCGAATGGATTCTCAATACTGACTTTCCAGGCATCGCCAAAAGGATGATGCCCCACACCCAATATAGAACTATTTCCAAAATCCACAAAACATTGGTGAACAGCTGCATCCTCCACAATTCCCTTGATTCTTTTGAGGGCATACCCTTTACCGTACCCACCGAAATCAATGTGAATATCCGACCGTAAAAAGGAGACAGCTTTATTGTGTTCGTGAAACTGAATCGCGTAAAAATTTTTCAGTGTAATATCGAATAGTCCAAAAGTCTCTTGGTGGTAAAATTTACAGTTATTTAAAATCTGCCACATCTCATCACTGACACGAATCTGTTGATGATCAGCAATTTTATTTATTTTAGAGACCTCGCTTGCCGGATCAAACCGGTTCAGTAAGCGATTAAGCCGTTTCAACTCGGATTCGATGTTAAACCAAACAGTTTCTGATTCACTCTTGTTTTTTCCAATGATTACCATATCGAACCGTGTACCCATGATACCCATTAAGGATGCATGAGACATCATTGACGACTTGTAATAACAAAAGTTTCCAGCATCAAACTCACTCATTAGCAACCTCTACAGCTTTAGTGGTAATGTAATATTTTGAAAGGGTGTTAGGCACTTCCCATTCAGGCATATCACGGGTACCCAGATAATTAAAAAAGTTTTCAGCTACGTACTTGAAATGTGACTCATGCCCTTCTCTGCTTTCAATCGGAATATCAATAAGATACTCTCCTTTATGAGATGTGGGTAATGCGGAAACGAAGGGATAGGTTGTTTGTATTTTTTTGATTGTTTTTTGCAAGTTTTCTGAAAATTCACTCTCATCCAATCCATCAGATTGCTGGAGATACAGTTGTTTTACAAAACCTTGTTCTTTATCCTGTACTGTTTTGAGAATGGCTTTGGTTCCTTTCACCACCGACATAAAGGTATCACCGCTGCCTTCAGGAGCCTGATAATTCCAGATTACTTTAAGGCCTACATTCCGATTTTTGACATCGAATTGAAGTGTTCCATTGGCATATACTTTCAGTACGGCGTTATCGATATATTTTTGTAAATAATCGGGAAAAGCGGTTTCTCCGGTCGATTTTGTGAACTGGGGTAACGTAATCTCTGTCGCCCAGTGAGTGGATGAGATATTTCCGATATCACGGG
>ENA-UOOK01001372-UOOK01001372.1-fermentation-metagenome-genome-assembly--contig:-NODE-1372-length-31993-cov-46.884652_pt1 | contig 31993 bp, 34 predicted proteins | sample MGYA00245777_ERZ724023 | MGnify/ENA primary metagenome ERZ724023 (study PRJEB28704, sample SAMN03018312) | fermentation metagenome | biome: anthropogenic terrestrial biome; feature: soil...
TTTGTCGAAGGTGTCAGAGTGATTGATTAAGGAGGATACTTGTCGTGGCAACGAATACGATAAACGCAGAACTGTTCGCGAAAATGTTTTTAGCGGGAGCAGCTAATCTGGAAGCCAAAAAAGAATTTATTAATGAACTGAATGTATTTCCGGTTCCCGATGGAGATACAGGAACTAATATGACGCTGACTATTCTGTCTGCAGCAAAAGAGGTGACTGTACTTGAACAAACAAATATGCAGGCTCTGGCCAAGGCCATTTCTTCTGGCTCACTGCGCGGTGCCAGGGGTAACTCCGGCGTAATCCTGTCTCAGCTGCTGAGGGGGTTCACAAAAGAGATACGCGGATATAAAGAAATTGATGCAGAAATTTTTGCACAGGCATGTGAGCGTGCCCGCGCAACAGCGTATAAAGCAGTTATGAAGCCAAAAGAAGGAACAATTCTTACCGTTGCTAAGGGGGTTGCTCAAAAGGCGGCGGAGTTGGCGGAAACGACCGGTGATTTTGAAATATTTCTTCCGCAAATATTAGAACATGCAGAATATGTACTTTCCAGAACCCCCGAGATGCTCCCGGTGCTGAAGGAGGCCGGTGTGGTAGACTCCGGCGGACAGGGACTTCTGGAGGTGTTAAGGGGTGCATATGATGCATTCCAGGGCAAGGAGATTGACTACAGCGCCATCGAAACAAGCTCCGGCACCACCATGGTAAGACCGGGAGTTCAAGCGGAGGCAGACATTAAGTTCGGCTATTGTACTGAATTTATTATTATGACGGAAAAGAAATTTTCCGAAAAGGACGAGACAGAGTTTAAGGCCTATCTTGAATCTATCGGAGATTCCATCGTATGTGTGGCAGACGATGACATTATTAAGGTTCATGTGCATACAGATCATCCCGGCATGGCGATAGAAAAAGCACTTACAATAGGAAGCCTTTCCGGACTAAAGATTGATAATATGCGTGAGGAACACCAGGAGAGATTGTTCAAGAATTCTGAAAAACTGGCGGCAGAACAGAAAAGGAACGCCTCCTCAAAAGCAAAAGAGCCTGAAAAGGAGATAGGCTTTATTGCAGTTTCCATAGGAGAGGGCCTGAACAATATCTTCCGGGAGCTGGGGGTGGATTATATCATTGAAGGCGGGCAGACCATGAATCCGAGTACGGAAGATATGCTGACGGCTATCAACGCAGTCAGCGCAAAACATATTTTTATACTTCCGAATAACAAAAACATTATACTGGCAGCAAATCAGGCGCGGTCCCTGACAAAAGAAAAGGATATCATTGTGATACCTACAAAGACCGTGACACAGGGGATTACCGCAGTAATTAATTATATGCCTGAAAGAGGCATTTCTGCAAATGAAACAAATATGTTAGAGGAAATTCAGAAAGTAAAGACCGGACAGGTCACATATGCAGTGCGGGATACCCGCATTGATGACAAGGAAATTCATGAGGGCGATATCATGGGAATCGGCGATGAAGGAATTCTCTCCGTAGGTCAGTCTGTGGAAACTGTAGCAAAAGAAATGCTTTCCTGTCAGGTAGACGCTGATACAGAGCTCATCAGCTTGTACTACGGGAAAGATGTATTGGCCGAAGATGCAGTGCGCTTTGCACAGGAGATAAGCAATCTCTACCCGGAGGCGGATGTAGATGCCCATTTTGGAGGTCAGCCCATTTACTATTATATATTATCGGTAGAGTAGAATATTAAGCCATGAATGAGAATTCTAAAATCAGCACATTAAAAGGAATCGGGGATAAAACCCAGGCACTCTTTGAAAAGGCAGGTGTGGGAACGTTAAGTGAACTGCTTCGCTATTATCCAAGAGGTTATGATATATATGATGACCCGGTTCCTTTGGGAGAAGTAGAAGAAGGCAGGACAGTAACTGTTACCGGTGCAATATCCGGCAGGGTGCAGCTCGACGGGAACCACAGCAGACAGGTTGCCAGGCTGTTTATAAGAGACATGACCGGAACCTTAAAGATAATTTGGTTTCGCATGCCATTTTTAAAAAACACCCTCCGCGGCGGTGTTATCACCCTTCGCGGAAGAGTGGTCAGAAGAAGGGATGGTCTGGTAATGGAGCATCCTGAGATTTTTTATCCCAGTTCAAAATATGAAAAAAAGCAGGGCACTCTTCAGCCGGTTTACCCTCTCACAGCGGGCCTTACTAATAATACAGTGAAAAAAGCTGTAATGCAGGCTATGGAATATATGAACTCTAAACAGGACCTGCTTCCTGAAGATATTCGGGAAAATTATGATTTGACAGACTTTTGTTCCGCAGTCAGAGGAGTGCATTTTCCTCAAAATAAGGAAGAATTCTATTGTGCAAGAGAAAGACTGGTTTTTGAAGAATTTTTAATTTTTATTTTATCGCTTAGAATAATAAAAACCAGAGAAGATAAAGCTATAAACAGCTTTACATTTTCAGAGTCTCAACCAATAGATGCCTTTTTAAATGCATTGCCTTATGAATTGACGAATGCTCAGAAAAAGGTTTGGAGCGAAATAAAAAAGGATATGTCTGGAATGCATGTCATGTCCCGGCTCGTTCAGGGGGATGTTGGCTCCGGCAAGACGATTGTGGCACTTCTGGGACTGATGCTTGCGGGATTAAATGGATATCAGGGTGCTATGATGGCCCCCACGGAAGTCTTGGCTAAGCAGCATTACGAAAATATTTTATCTATGCTCCGGCAATATAATATTTCTCTAAAACCGATACTCCTTACGGGCTCCATGACAGCCAAGGAAAAGAAAATAGTCTATGAAAAAATTATTTTGGGAGAAGCGGATATCATAGTCGGCACCCATGCATTGATACAGGACAAGGCGGAGTACCACAATTTAGCACTTGTGGTGACCGACGAGCAGCATCGTTTTGGTGTAAAGCAGAGAGAAGCACTTGCAGGTAAGGGAAGTATACCTCATATACTGGTCATGAGTGCAACTCCAATTCCCAGATCACTGGCCATGATCCTATATGGAGATCTGGATATTTCTGTTATTGATGAAATGCCTCCAGGTAGAAAACCGGTCAAGACCTACCTTGTAAATAAAGATATGCGCACGGGCATGTATGGTTTTATAGAAAAACTTTTTAAAAAGAAAGAACAATATTATTTTTTTTTAAATAATTTATTTTAACAGTGGTTAGTTCCTAATAATTTTTTATAGTTATAATCAAAAAATTTCTTTTAAAAAAATTTTCTAATTATTACTCATTTCATTAATAAGTAAAGTTAAAATATATTTTTCTTTTAAAATTTATATTATTCTTTCTTTTTTTGTAATGAAATTTAGTAAACAGTTTGCTTAATCCTATAGATTACTCAATGGTTTTATTTCATTAAATCATCAAATGGATTTTAATCCATGATTAATATTACTCTTGTTATTATTTATATATTTTATTATTATTATCCTAAAAATTTAGAAAATTTTTGCTGTATACAATTTTTCTCTTTTAAAATAGTATGTTAAGAATAAGGATAATTTTTTTTTAAGCTTAATAAATTATCAATTTAAATTTTTAGATAATCTTTTAATAGTTAAAGGACGGGTAAAAAGTTTTTGTTCTTATTGTTTGAGGTAATTTAAGTTCATCTTTTGTGATCCCTTAATATTTTTTTATCTAAAAATTTATTTTTTTGATAATTTTGTTTTTTTAGGGTTTAATAAATGTTTTTTTCCATTTTTTATATTATTTGGAGATTATAAAATGGTTGTTTTATTTTTATTAACCCAAGACATGAAGTTTAATTCACATCGTTTTTTATTATTAATCTTATCATTTATAAAATTTTTGCTTTATACTTATAATGTAATTTTTAAAAAAATAATTTTTGTTCAATAGATAAATTTTTAAAATTAGAAAATTATCACATTATCTTAAAAAAATCCATAATAAGGTAAGAAAAAATAATTTAAAAGAAGGCAGGGTATAACTATTTTTATTTTTTATAACTATTTTAGGAGTAATTAAACTTTTTAATTTATTTTTGTTATTATTTTTATATTTAGGTAATTGTTTATAGGATTTATTATGTAAATAAATTAATTTAATAATTATACCCGTGATTTAATAAAATATTGGTTTCCATTCTAATTTTGGAGATTATAAAATGGTTGTTTTTTAAAATTTACCAATAGACATGAAGTTTAATTCACATCGTTTTTATTATTTAAAAAAACTCATATATAAACCTTCCCACTTAAACAAACCAAACATCCAATACACTTTTATAAAAAAAACAACTAATACTTTATCACTAGCAAAAAAATTTTAAAATATTTTTTTTGTAAAAATAAATACTATATAAAAATAAATAGGATTTAAGATATTAATGAAAACCGAAAATTTAATTATATTAGTATTAGCGATTATAATATTAATAGTAGGTGTAGGTGCTGCTGCAATGATGTTCAGTGGATCAATAGACCAAAATGTCACAGCTACTAATAATACCACTAATATTACTAATGCTACAAATAATACAACCACCGCAGATAGTGGTTCTAGTGGATCAAGTTCTAGTGGATCTAGTTCTGGTTCTAGCTCATCTGGAACTACTCACCATTCTAGTTCTGATTCTAGTGGAACAAGTTCATCTGGAGGTTCTAGTTCTGGTGGATCCAGTTCTGGAGGTTCATCTTCAGGTTCAGGTTCTAACCCTGGTGAAAGCGTTCCTCCTGATGAAGAAGGATAAAACATAAAAAATTTTTTTTTAAACATAAATAAAAGGAGATAAATTAAATATTTTTCATATATCTCCTTTTTTATAAATCTTTTTTTAAATACCAATTATCTAAATATATAAAAAACTCTTTTTTTAAATAAAATATTTTATTAAATAAAAAAATAATAAATATAAAATAATTAAAAATAGGTATCATACTCTCTCTTTTTTTTAATTTAATATAAAAAAAATAACATATTATGGGGTTGTGTTTAAGGTAATGAAAACAAATAATAGATTAAATGCTTTAATTTTAAGTGTTGGAGGAACAAGTGAACCTCTAATAACTTGTATAAAAGAATTAAAACCTGATTGTGTATACTTCCTACATTCTAAAGGTACACTAAAAATTGCTAAAGAAGTTCTTAAAAAAACAAAATTTAATGGAGAAGTATTATATAAAGAAATTGTTAATCCCGAAAGTTTAGAAGAATCTTATTTTAAAGCACATCATGCTATAAAAGAATTAAAACATAATAATTTTGAAGTAGTTATGGATTTTACTGGAGGAACTAAACCTATGGTTTCAGGTTTAGTCTTAGCAGCAGTAGGAGAAAACATTGAATATTCTTATGTAGGAACTTTTTCTGAAAATGGACGAGATAAAAATGGTTTAGGAATAGTTAAAAATGGTTTTGAAAAAATTAAAAAACAAAAAAATCCCCTAGATTTATATGCAGTAAATGAATTTGAAAGAGGTAAAGAATTTTTTAATAATTATCAATTTCAAGCTGCAAGAAGAAATTTAAAAACCGCAGAATCTAAACTCACAGAACCTTTTTTAAAGAAACTATCCAGTTTATATATTAAAATTATTGATATTTATGATTCCTGGGATAAATTCAATATAAAATTAACTTGTGATAATTCACAAATAAACCTTGATAAATGTTTGAAGGATTTATTAAACTTAATCTATGAGGATAAAGCAGTTGTTACTAGTTTTGAAAAGGATCATAATGGATTTTTAAGTCAGTTGAAAAACAATCAAATGTTTTTAGAACGTAAAATTTCCCAAAAAAACAATCTTAATAATGATAATATTTATTTTTATCTTCCAGATTTATTGAATAATGCTTATCGTCGTATTAAGGAAGGTAAATATGATGATGCAGTTGCAAGATTATATCGTGTTATGGAGTTAGTTGCTCAATTAAAACTTAACAAATTAGGTATTGTTGATAATGATTCAATTAGAAATTTTAAATTTGATATTAATAAAAATTCATTTAAAAATTATGCAAGTGAAAATTATCAAGATATTTTAACTAAGTTAAATATTAAAAATTTCACAAGTTCTAAATCTACTTTTACCCTTGCAATGTATAATGATTTTAACATGTTAAGATACTTAAATGATGAAATAGGAAATTATTATATTAAAGATAATAAAGTCCAACGTGAACTTGAAAAACGTAACAATAGTGTTTTAGCCCATGGTTTACGTCCAATTAACAAGATTAATGCTATAAAATTATATGATTACTCTGTTAATTATGCTAAACTTTTATGTTCTGATGTTGAAGTTTATATGAAATTAGGAAGTTTTCCCAAATTCCAAATTTAATTTAACACTTTTTCTATTTGAATCTTTTAGTAAAATTTAAATATTATTATTTTTATAATATGAGTGATGAATTAATGGGTGTCTTATATATTATTATATATAGGAGGTTAATTATTATACTGTGCTAAAAAGATTTTTTTAAACAAATTAATCTATTAAAGAAAAATTTAGGAATAAGCATAGTTAATCTTTTTTTTAAACAAAATTTTAAGGTAAATATTTTATAAAAAAAATAATTTAATATGGGTTGAAAATTTTTTTCATTTAAGCTAAAATATTCAATGTCCCCACATATGTATAAAAGAAAATATTAAATCAATTTAATTTAGAAAATATGAGAAGTTTTTTTTATTTAACACAAATATAGGAAAATATTTTTTTATCATCTCACTAAAAAAAAACGAATTTAAACTTTTCATAAAATTAATAAAAGGGGTTAAAAAAAAATTAAGTATTGATTTTTTATTAAAATATGTATAAAAACAGGGAATGATATATTTTTAGAAGGTTTAATCTTTTAAGAGAAATGTTTTCACATTAAAATTTAAGAGAATCCTAAAAATTATATTAAAAAAAAGATAAAAGGGGTAACTTGTATTTATTCCCTCTTAATTTTTTATTAAAAATTTAATCACAGAAAAAAATGATTCAGATTTTAAATAGATAAAAATATATGTCCATTAAAAAAAAATAAGGGAACTATAAACTTTTAATTCAAAAAAAAAAAGAAAGGTTTAATAAATTAAGAATATGATAATTGAGAATGCTTTTATTTAATGAAGGGGATGGAAGGATTTTCAATTTATATTAAAACCTTTTTTTGGATTTAAAAGATATGTGTTAAAAAAAGTATTGAAGCGGGAATGAAATTTTATAAAACTTAAATTAGGATTTAAGAAAAAAATTTCATTATTAAATACTAATCAGATCCTTAAAGAAATCATATTTCATTGAAGGGGTTAATGAAGAAATTATATAAAAGATAAAAATTATTATATAAAAAAAATAGGATTTGAGTAGTATAAATTCTATAAATTTAACATAAAAATTAATAATTAATATTTTAACCATTAATAAAATATAATTTTTTTTAAAGCAGGAAAAATTATATTTTTGTTTCACCATAATATTCTGCTTTTTCACCATCATCTAATAATTTTTTTATACCTTCACGGATATTTCCAGAATTATAAGTGGAATCTGTTAATTTTTCCAGGTAATCTTCACTTACTACTCCAGGATAGAATCCTAATTCAATTCTCTGTTTTAATATATCCTTTATTTGAGATCTGGTATATGTGGGGAAGTAAATATTCATTGGTAAAAATATTGTACTAATATTTAAATTAAGTATGATATGTTTTTGAGGTTTTGTTATTGTTATAATGCTTATTTTAACTTCATGATATGTTTCATGGGCTCTAAGTAACGTGTATAATACTTTATTAAGTTCATTATTATTTTTTATAGCGTCATAATCATCTAAAGCTACAATTAGCACTTTTTTATGCTTGGTGAGGTAAGTCATTATTTCATCGTAAATATTAATTGTGTTTAAAGTGTTGGTTTGTGTTTTTTTCTTGAAAATTTTTTTATAAATTTCACTAAGTATAGTGTATTCTGTTCTATGCATTTGACAATTTATTATTAAAGATATAACATTAGGGCATGCTTCTTCTATTAATTGTATATATTTAGTAACTGTGCTTGTTTTTCCAGTTGCATTGAGTCCTTTTATTTCCATATTACTTGGAGCATATCCTCTTTTAATCTTTCTTGAATAAAATACCATAGTTTCTATTTGTTGTGTTCTATACTTCAATATTTCAGGCATATAATTATTTTGAAAAACTTCCCGGTCGCGAAATATGGTGCTTTCTTCTTCTATTATGTCAAATAATGTTTTTTGCATTTGCATTTTTATACTTACACCCTCCCTTTTTTCATATTTAAAAAAATTAATTTATCTATATACTATTATTTTTTCATATTACCTATTTTATAAAAAAAGTCCGAGAGCAATTGAAAAATAATAAATTTTCATAAAAAAAATGGTATGTATATTATTTAAGTACAATGAATAAATATAATCAAACAGGGGAAAGGTTTTTTTAAAACATTAAGAAAATATTTTTATTAAAAAAATGAATTTTAATAGATTTTAATATATCTATAAATTATTTCTTTTTTTATAAAAAAAATATTTTTTATACATTCTCACCCAAGAAAAAGAAAGGAAAAAAATTATAATGGAATATTATTTTCCCTTTAAAATTTTTTCATAATTTAAAATAATTTTTTAATTAAATAAAAAGGAGCCTTTCCCCTATTTCTAATTTTTACATTATTTACTATTATTATATTCAATATATTCATAAAAAAAGAGATAATGATATGAATATTTACTCAGTTTAAAAAAATAGATTCTTAAAAAAAAGATGGAGAAAATAGGAAAAAATGGAATTTGAAAATAATGAATTAAAATTAACTTACCCTTCATTTTGGGAATTAAAAGAACATGATATTGATAATTGTATACTAATATTAGATCATGAACATAAAAAAAGTCGGATAATGCTTTTAAAATATCCTGAAGATGGTATAAACTTAAATTATCTTAAGTCTGCTGTAGAAACAATACCAAGAAGTGAAACTTTAAAAATTATAGATTCACGTTTAACCAGTATTAAAGATTTTGATGTTCATAAATTTCAAGCAATAGACATGACACATGAACCACCACTTAAAACTCGTTCTATTGGTTTAATCCATAATAAAGATGCATACCTTTTTGATTATTTCACTTTTGGATTAAATAATCCTGAAGATAGTGATCTTGATGAAATTATTAAAAGTTTAACTTTTAAATAAAACAGGTTATAAATTAACAAGTTTTATAAAAGATAAAAAAAGATATTTTTAACAATTATTAAATTAAGAATAATTTTTCTTTAATAAAATAAAAAATTTTGTATATGGAAGTAATAAATTTATGATAAAGAATGTTGAAGGGCTTTGTCCTCAATGTGGAAGCAATACAATAGTACTAGCAGTAGAAGATGAAAAGATTGTTGAAAAATATTGTCCAGATTGTGGATATAGGGGCATAGGAATAGAAATTTATCAATACTTCATTTAAAAGTAGAAAAAAATATAATAATCTTTTTTTTTATTCTATACTACCTTTTTTTTACACTTAAATATATCATTTAATGTATTAATATTAAATTTTGGTATGTAATGAGGATTATATGAAAGATTATGTTGGAGTTGATTATTAATGGCAAGATTAGGTAAAATATATCAAAATGAAAACATTTCATTTAATTATTCTGATATGTGGAAAGAACAAGATCCTAAAACAAGAGGTCCCTCATGTGTTAAAGCATTAGTTAAAGTAGTTAATAAAATACCAAGCATTATAACAATTTACAATTATCCAGAAAAAACTGATAAATCTACAAATGAACTTTTAAAAGAATTAAATAATAGTTTTATTAATCAGGGTTGGAACATTATACATTCAGATATTGGGTCAATTGATGGTGCAAATTCAATTGAAATAGTAGCTAATGCTAAAATGGATGATCGAATGTTACAATTACATACAACATTTATTTTTCATAAGGAATCTATGTATGTTTTTGAATTAACTAGTTGTCCCGATTCAGCAGAAGAAATAGAAGATTATAATAGGATAATTAATACAATAATTTTCTTACAATAAAAGAAAATTAGAATTCTTTTTTTTATTTTATGAAATTTTTTTTTAGAAAGATATATTATTAAGTATAATAAAACAATTTATTATATAAAAATTTTTTAAACTTTTTATGGAGGCAAAAAGAATATGGACTATAAAAAACTTAAAGGAACAGAAACTGAAAAAAATTTAGAAATTGCATTTGCTGGAGAATCTCAAGCTAGAAATAAATATACTTATTATGCTAGCAAAGCAAAAAAAGACGGTTATGTTCAAATTAAAAACATATTTGAAGAAACTGCAGGTAATGAAAAAGAACATGCTGAATTATGGTTTAAATATTTGCATGAAGGCCAAGTACCTGATACTGCAACTAACCTTGAAGATGCAGCTGATGGTGAACATTACGAATGGACTGAAATGTATAAAGGAATGGCAGAAACTGCAGAAAAAGAAGGCTTTGATGAACTTGCATACAAATTCAGTGCAGTAGCTGACATAGAAAAAGAACATGAAGAAAGATACAGAACTCTTTTAAATAATGTTAAAGAAGAAAAAGTATTTGCAAAAGATGAAGAAGTAGAATGGCAATGCAGTAACTGTGGCCATATATTTGTTGGAAAAGAAGCTCCAACTGTATGCCCAGTATGTGACCATCCAAGATCTTACTTCCAAGTAAGACCAAAAAATTATGAATAAAAAAAATATTTTAATTTTATTTAAAAAAATTTGATTTATTATAAATAAAAAAGGGGAAAAATAATTCATTTTTTTTAATTTTTACTTTTTTACTTTTATTTCACTTTTCCCCTTTAAAATTTATTTAATTTTTTTTTAGAAGTTTATTATGAAAGAAGAAGACAAAAAAACATGTTCTAAAGGCACATGTGCACCTATACCTATAAACACCAAAGAAGGTATATTGGTTCTTATTTTATTACTATTTTTAATAATTTTATTAGTGTTAAAAGGATCAAAAATTATCTAAAAAAAATATATTAAGGAGATTTTGAGAAAAAATGGCGAGATTTAAATGTAGTGTATGTGGATTTATTTATGATGAAGAGGAAGCAGGTAAAAAAATAACTGAAATTGATGTCTGTCCATTCTGTAAACAACCATCTTATAAGTTTGAAGAAATATTAGAAGAAGAAGAGGAACAAATTGAGGAAGAGGAAACTCCATTAGATTATCCTCCTGAAACTATCCGAACAGATGCAAAGATGCCAAAAATGACTGATATACATCGTATGGCTGTTCATGGTGAAAGTATAATTGATGGTATGGGAACACAATTACCAATGCCTTCATGGGATGATATTCTTGTTATAGCTAATCAATTAAACCCTGCACCTTTAGATGAGGATGCGGAGGTAAATTCAACTACAATAATTGGTAAGAATGCTAAAAAACCAATGGTTCTTGAAAGTCCAGTTTATATTTCACACATGTCTTTTGGTGCATTATCTAGAGAGACTAAGGTTTCTTTATCTAAGGGAAGTGCTCTTGCAAAAACTGCAATGTGTAGTGGTGAAGGTGGAATACTTCCTGAAGAAAAAAGTTCAGCTTATAAATACATTTTTGAATATGTTCCGAATAAGTACAGTGTAACTAGTGAAAATCTTAAAACTAGTGATGCTATTGAGATTAAGATTGGTCAGGGAACTAAACCTGGAATGGGTGGGCATTTACCTGGTGCTAAAGTCACATCTGAGATAGCTGAAATACGGGGTAAGAATCCTAATGAAGATATTATAAGTCCTTCTAATTTCCCTGAAATTGAGGGTAAGGAAGATTTAAAAACTATGGTTAGTATGCTTCGTGAAAAATCTGAAGGTCGTCCTATTGGTGTTAAAATTGCTGCTGGTCGAATTGAAGAAGATTTAGAGTATTGTTTATATTCTGAACCTGATTTTATAACTATTGATGGTCGGGGTGGTGCTACTGGTGCAAGTCCTAAATTGATTCGTGACTCTACTAGTGTTCCTACAATTTATGCTCTCTATCGTGCTCGTAAATACTTAGATGAACATCATAGTGATGTTAGTCTTGTAATTACTGGAGGTTTAAGAGTTTCTGGTGATTTTGCTAAGGCTTTATCCTTAGGTGCTGATGCTGTGGCTGTTGCCTCAGCTGCTCTTATTGCTGCTGCTTGTCAACAGTACCATATTTGTGGAACTGGGAACTGTCCTGTAGGTGTAGCTACTCAGGATCCTGAGTTACGCGCAAGATTTCAGGAAGATGCAGCAGTTAAACGTGTTGCAAATTTCTTAAATGTTTCATGTGAAGAAATTAAAACATTTGCAAGAATAACTGGTAATAATGATGTTCATGGTTTAAGTGTGGAAAATCTTGCAACATTTAACTCTGAAATTAGTGATTATACAAATATTCGCCACGTATAAAAAAATAAGGTAGTTTTGGTTTAATTTAAATTTTTAAACCATTTTTTTAATTTTTTTTTAACTTTTTATATAGATTTTTGATTGGGAACTTACAATCATATTAATTTTACAATCATGTTTTAACATAGGAATTTTATTTTTAATTTGTAATGGATGGATTGTTGTTGCAATTGGAGTTTTATTGTTTATAACTTTTTTATTATATAAATCACTTATTTCTCTATCACCGTAGCCTCCACCTTTTCCAAGCCGGTTTCCTTTAAGATCTACACCTACACATCCTTCTATAACTAAATCAACTTTACTTAATTTATCTATTTTTGCACCGTATTTGAATGCTCCTTCTTTAGTGCTTGCTTCTTGTGGATGATTTTTTGCTTCTTTATTTAATTTTAAATAACCATTTTCTAATTTAGGGGTGGCCATAATGAGGGTTTTATTGTCGATTATGCAATTGTATCTTACAGGGATTTGTGCTGAATCAGGGGATACGAATATGGTTTTTGCATCTTGATACTCAGATGTTTTTCTTAAAATATTTGCTGCTTTTTCTTTTCCTTTAAAATCTGGTATTTTATTATAATCCCCTTGGGGTCTGTGACTTAATTTTTTTTGGTATAGTTCGTCCCATATTTCTAATCTTAATTTTTGTTTTTTATCTTCAATTTTCATGTTTTTATTTCACCTCTTATTAAAATTTTAGATTCTTTTTCTTGTATTAGTATTTTTGTTTATATTTTTTTATAAATTTTTCATGGATTTAAAAAATCTTTATTGATTGGTAGTTTTCCTTTTTACTGTTTTATTATATCATTTTTGGACTTTTAATAGATTTTATAAGGTTTTTGGGTTTTTCATATAAAAATGTTTTCTTGTCTTGTTTTTCTTGATTTTTGCTTTGTTTTTGTTTGATTTCCTTGTTTTACTCTCTTTTAGCTTTTTAAAGAGTTAATTTTTGGTTTTCTTTTTTATTGGTTTTGTGTTTATGTTTGTGTTTTTTATTATAATTGCTTTGTTTTCTTTTATTTTTTTCATGTTTAATGGTTTTTTTATTAATCTAATCATTATTACTCTATGTTCTTTCTTTATTTGTTTGATTGCTTAGTTTTTATTTATTTTTGTTTTTAAAAGTTCTTAGAATCTTGTTTTTCTTTAAATTCTTATTATTTGTCTTATTTTTTCCTTAAAAATTAATGTATGTCTTATTTTTAGTATAATTAACTTATTTAACATGTTTTTTACTGTATTACCTCTTATATTTTGGTTTTTAGGTTTTAGTAGTGGTTATGTTATAAGATGTTATATTATGGTTTTCTTCTTATTATTAATTTAATCGATTGATTAATAGTTTTTGATAAGATTTATTAAGATTTTTTCGTGTTTTTAAATGTTTAAAGCCGTTTTTATGCCTATTTTTAGGTTTTAACTTATTATTTCCTTTAGTTTTTTATCATTTTTTATGTATTTAAATATATTTTATTTTAAAAAACATATTTTTATATTCAGTTTTTTATTAATTTACTTGTATATTATTATAAAATTTTCATAAATTTTTTATCATTTTTATAATAAAAAAGACAAACCTTTATATACTTAATCAACTTTAACTATAAACACGGTTCGACATGAATTAAGTCATGTTAAACTAAAATATTTTAAAGATTAAAAAAAAATTATTTACAAATTTTTTTTGATCTTTTAAAAAAATCCCAAAAAAATAAAAAAAATAAATAAAGAGAAAAAACGGTTTAAAACAAAGAATTTGAGGAAATATTAAATAAAAAAAATATAGGAGGTATGGTAAAACATATTCTCTAAAAAAACAATTAAATATTTTTAAAAATTCCACCCCAAAATTTATTATAAAAACAATCCTTTATCACCCCCCATAAAAAATATTTTATAAAAGGAATAATTTATAATAGAAAATATATTATCTCTAATAAAAAAGAGGTATATGTCTAAAAAGGAAAAAATTTAGATTAAAAAATAAAAAAATTTCTTAAAAAAAAATTAAGGAGAATTGTTTTTATTCTTTTCCATCTTATCTAAAAAAAATAATTAAAATAAACCACTGATTATTTAAAAAAAGATTTGATGTTGGAGGATAAAAATTTATATTCTCCACTCCATTTTTAAAGAATTCATATAAAAAAAATTTTTTTATACATAATATAAAAATAACATTTTTTTTCTCCATAAAAAAAAGTATTAAAAAAAAATAAAAAACACATTTAAGAGTATATAACGGATAAAAAAACATTTTTTTTAATCTTAATTTTTTCCATTTTTTCCCTAAAAAAAGATGAACACTCATTTTTTAACTATTTTTAAAAGAAATTCTTATACTTTTTATTTCTAAAGCCTTTTTACTATTTTTAATATACACTTCACAGATTAAATTCAACTATATAATACTTAAATACCATGAATTTAATAATAGTAATTAATTATATTAAATGTTTTATATGAAACTTTAATAAAATAATAAGGGAACGTGAATATAATGACAAGTGTTTACAATTTAGATAAATGGAAACAATGGGCAGAAAATAACACCCGAATATTAGGTAAAATAAAACCTAATGGAAAAATAGGAATAATCAATGGAATAAGTTCTAATGAAATTTTAATAATCACCATAATAGATGCAGACAATGTTAAATTAGAACTAACAGAAAACACTAATTCATATAATAATCCAATTGTTGATTTATTATTTGACATACCTGAAGAATACTATGAAAATATTTTTGAAGATGGAAAATTTAAAGAAATCAGTAAACATATTAGTGATGGAACCATATCTGGTTATAATATGTACAGTGAAGATGAATTATTTGAAAAAGGATTCACATTCTTTATGAGTTTCATTGGTTTAAGTTTTTCAGGTGCAAGACCTTGTAAAACTAATGGGGCCTGCTAAAATATAGTATTTGTTAATTAAAAAAAGTATTATATATTTATTTATTAATTTTTTTTTAGTTACAACATCCAAAAAAGAAATTAAAAACTTTTTTTAGATATTTTTTAGAATTAATTTTCATATTTTCTTTTAAGTGAGGGTAAATAAAATCTTTATCTCCAATATTTTTTTATTGATTCAAAATTTTACCTTATTTTTTTAATATTTTTCTTGATCCAGAATTAATCACTCCTTTTTTACTTGAAATCTTACTTTCCTCTCTGGTTGACAACTTAAATATTATAAATAACACAGTATTAATTACAAAAGCTGAAAGGAGGAACATTATAATGGGTGATAAATTTGAGATTATTGAATCAATATTATATAAAAGTAATGAGGGGGCTGTAAGTTCTGAATTCTTAGTAGATAAAAATAATCAAACTTTTTGGGCAAGTCAAAAAGCAGTAGCAGATATTTTTGAAACAACTCCTTCAAATATTAGTATGCATATGCAAAATATCTTTCAAGAAGGCGAATTAAATGAGAATAAAGTATGTATTACTTCTAAAAAGTTATTTAAAGACCAAACAGAATTTATTAAGGATTCCTTAATAAACCCTATGAAGGGCGGAAGACCTTCTAAATGGTATAATTTAGATGGAATAATTGCTGTAGGATACAGAGTGAATAGTAAAAAAGCAACCCAATTCAGACAATGGGCTGATAGTGTTTTAAAAGAATATATGATTAAAGGTTTTGTAATAGATGATGAATTATTAATAAATGGTACTAGAATAGATAAAGACTATTTTGATGAATTATTAGAACGTATACAAAGAATAAGAGCAAGTGAAAGAAGATTTTATCAAAAAGTAACGGACCTCTTTGCAGAATGTAGTTATGACTATGAAAAAGATTCTGAAATCGCTAGAACTTTTTATGCTACTGTTCAAAATAAACTTCATTTTGCCATTACTGGAGAAACTGCTGCTGAATTAATTAATACTAGACATTGAAAAAAATAATTAATTAAAAAAAGAAACTAGAAGAATTAATAGAATAAAAATTTAATAATGGAACTATATCTAGTTATAATATGTACAGTGAAGATGAATTATTTGAAAAAGGATTCACATTCTTTATGAGTTTCATTGGTTTAAGTTTTTCAGGTGCAAGACCTTGTAAAACTAATGGGGCCTGCTAAAATATAGTATTTGTTAATTAAAAAAAGTATTATATATTTATTTATTAATTTTTTTTTAGTTACAACATCCAAAAAAGAAATTAAAAACTTTTTTTAGATATTTTTTAGAATTAATTTTCATATTTCATGATTTATTTTAAGTTAGGGTAAATAAAATCATCCCTCCAATATTTTTTTTATTCTCTTTTAATTTTTTCTTTTAATTTTTCAATGAAACCAAACTCGGTTTCAAATGATGGATCATTTCCATATCCACACTTGGGGCATATAAGTAAGTTACAATTACATTTACTACAACCTTGTGTTTTCTGACAACTACTTTTAGCTTCCTTTTCTGTAAATTCATATCCACATAATCTGCATTGCATTTTTATAAAATCCTCCAAAATTTATTCTTTTTCACTATCTTTTTTATCATCTTTATTTTCTTTTTCTTTTTTAGGTTCTAATTTTTTAACTCCAAATATTCCACTTCTACTTAACATATTATTCACCTCCTTTTTGTTTTTATATTTTTTTAAAAAATTTTATTTATATAAAAATAAAGGATAAAGATTTAATCTTTTAAATTTTATCCTAATCCTAAAAGCATACCACCTTGATAAATTATGAATGATACAATGTATGCTACACTACAACATAACACCATGGAAACTATTGGCCATTTCCAACTATTAGTTTCACGTTTTATTGTTGCTACAGTTGCAAAACATGGCATATATAATAATACAAATGCTAAGAATGAATATGCTGCAAGTGGAGTGAACATTCCTTGTAATGCTAATGTTATACCTGCACCTGCTTCAGCAACTCCGAAAAGTGAACTGAATGTTGATACAACTACTTCTTTAGCTAGTACTCCAAATAATATAGCTACAGATGGTTGCCATTGGCCCCAACCTAAAGGACTGAATATTGGCGCTATAAATGATCCAATTTGTCCAGTCAAACTAAACTCAGATCCATAACTTACACCAACAGGTAAACTACTTAATATCCATACAATGATAGATAATGCAAGTATTATAGTTCCTGCTTTTTTAAGGAAAACTGCTCCTCTTTCCCAAGTATGTATAAGTACACCTTTTAATGTTGGAACTTTATATGTGGGTAATTCCATAACAAATGGGGTTGATAATCCTTTAAATAATGTTTTCTTAAATATTAATGCTACAATAATAGCCACAATAATACCTAAAAGATATAAACTGAATATTATTTCTCCTTGGTATGCTGTAAATAATGCTGCTGTAAATAATGCATATACTGGTAATCTTGCACTACAACTCATAAAAGGCACAACTAACATTGTTGTTAAACGATCTTGATTACTGTCTAATGTCCGTGTTGCCATTACACCAGGAACACAACATCCAAATCCTAAAACCATTGGGATGAAAGATTTCCCATGTAGGCCTACTAGTTTATGCATTACTTTATCCATTACAAATGCTGCACGAGCTAAGTATCCTGAATCTTCTAATATACTTAATACAAAGAATAGTAAGAAAATTATTGGTAAAAAAGTAAGTACTCCACCTACTCCTCCTATTATTCCATCAACAAGAAAACTACTTAAAAATGATTCTCCAAGAACTCCAAGTATAAGATTTCCAAGCATTCCAAAACCAGTATCTATTAAATCTTGTATTGGTGTTCCAATTGCAAATGTTACTTGAAAAGTTAAATACATTATAATTAAAAATATTGGTATTCCAAGTATACGATTAGTTACAATTTTATCAATTTTATCAGTAGTTGTTTCCTTATCTATTTGTGGTTTTAGGACAGCTTCTTTTATAAGTCCATCAATAAAACCGTATCTTGCATTAGCTAGAATTTCTTCTGTGTCTTCGTTAAAAACTTCTTGTAAATGTTTTTTTACTTTCTCTGTTTTTTTTATTATTTGCTTTCCATCTCTTGAGTTTTTAACTTTTTGTGTTATGATTTCATCATTTTCTAATAATTTAATTGAAGTCCAAGAATCTGGAACATCTAATAATTCTGGATCTTTAGTTATTTCTTTACTTATTTCTTTTAAGTGCTCTTTTAATTCATATCCATAAACTAATTTTTCACTGGAATCTTTAGGGTTTTCTTTAGCTTTTATTATTTCTTCAACTAACTGATTTACTCCTTGTCCATTACTTGCTTCTATTTTTATCACTGGAATTCCAAGTAGCTCGGATATTTTTTTCTCATTTATCTTGTATCCTTCTTTTTCAGCTAATTTATTCATATTTAAAGCTATTACCATATTTGCCTTTAATTCCATTAATTGTACTGTTAGGTACATGTTTCTTTCAATATTAGCAGCATCTATAATGTTTAGGATTACATCATTCTCTTTATCTACAATGAAGTCAATACTTGTTCTTCTATTGTTTTTGCACTTAAATTATAATTTCCTGGAAGATCAATTATGTTAAATTCAAATTTGTTATTATTTTTTTGGAATTTATAAGTTCCTTCCATTTTTTCAACGGTTTTTCCTGGCCAGTTTCCTACGTGTTGGTGCATACCTGTTAGGTAATTAAAAAGAGTACTTTTACCAACATTTGGGTTTCCAGCAAAACCTATTTTAATTGTTTTCATCTTGGGTATTCTCCGTTTTTATCATTGATGAACTCTCCGTTTGTGGTCCTTTTTAAAAATTTAATAAAGGAAAAACCTTTCTTTATATAGTGGGGGGAGTCATTGGTCATTTTACCGGTTTATTAATATTTTTTTTTAGTTTATTTTTACTTCAATGTTTTTTGCTTCTTCTTTTCTGAGTGCTAAGTCGTATCCTTTAATCCTTACTTTGCAAGGGTCGCCTAGTGGTGCTTTTTTAATAAATTTTATTTCTGCACCTTCCACGAATCCCATACTCATTAAATGTCTTCTGAGTTCTTTTTGTTCTTGTTTTTGTTGGTTTTGGTTTTCAATATGTTTGTAGGAAACTATTTTGCCGTATTCTCCGTCGTGGAGGTTGTTTAATTTATGTTTTTCTCCTTTCTTTTTTGGTTTTTATTTTTCATCCTTTTTTTTAACCTCTTTATTTATGTTTTTTCTATTTTTTTTGTTTTTAAAAAAATTATAAATTTAGGTTTACCTAAATCTGTTTTTATTTTAGTTCAAAAGAACTATATAAATGTTTAGGTATGCCTAAACTTTGTTCTTATTTATAAAAAAATCTTACAAAAAACACATTTGTTAATATAAAAACAGTTTAACAATAAATAGAAAAATAAAGGAAAACTTTAAATAAGACTTACCAGTTATTATTAAGCACAGAAACTGTAAAAAACACCATTTAAAAAATTTTTTTTACAGTTTTTAAATAAATAAAATGAAAAGTTTTTTTTTAGAAATAAAATCTTCTAATAATAAAATTTCAAAAAACAAAAAAAATAATTTAAAAGGGTTTTATTCCTCAATCATTTAATTCTAAAAAAAAGGAAAATAAAATTAGATTAAAAGGAGGAAAAATTAATATGAAAGCTAAAAAAGCATTAATATTCTCTTTATTATTTGTTTCCATAATTGCTTTAATTTCCCTACCTCTAGCATTTGCCTCAGATACGAATACAACACCCGTAACATCTGAATCAACAAACATTTCAGATTAGGCAAATACTGGAAATATTTTAACTGATAATGGAAATACCACTCCACCTGAGATACCTAATGGTACTGGTAATGGTACTCCGCCTGATATGCCTAATGGTACTAGTCCTAATGGTACCGGACCAAGTCCTATAGAAAATATAACAGGTCCAACAACCACATTAACTGGAAATAATATTACAGTAACTTATGGTGCTGGTGAAAATTACACAGTAACATTAACAACAATTAACGGAACACCTATCAGCGGACAACATATTGCATTAAATCTTACTCGTTTAAGTGATGGTGCAAGTAAAGTTTATTGGGCAACAACAGATACAAATGGTATAGCAGACCTACAAATAAACTTATATCCAGGATCTTATACTGTAAGTGCAAGTTTCTCAGGTGAGGATAATTACACTAATTCTTCTGCAGCAACAACTATAACTGTAACTAGTAATGGTACAAGTAATAATACTACTAGTAAAGGTAAACTTGTTGTGAATGGAGAAACAGTCACTGCATCTAATGGTGCTTATTCAACAAGTTCTTCTGATACAAATGTAATTCTTGTAAAGAATGGTGGAAACTTAAATTTAACAGATTCAACTATTACAAAAACTGGTGATGTATCAAGTTCTAACTCTGAAAATTCTGATTTCTATGGAACCAATGCAGCAGTACTAGTATTAGCTAAAAGTACTTTAAATATTAGTGATTGTTCTATTATTACTAATGCTACTGGTGCAAATGCTATATTTGTAACTAATAGTGCTAGTTCTAATTTTGGAGCTATAGCTTATGTTAATAATGTGAATATTTCAACATATAAAGATAAATCTCGTGGTTTAGATGCAACTTATGGTGGAACAATCATAGCAGATAATGTTATTATTAATACTCGTGGTGGAAGCTGTGCTGCTCTTGCTACTGATCGTGGTGAAGGTACAGTAAATGCAACTAATTGTGTTTTAAATACTGGTGTTGGACAAACTAGTGGATCAGGTTCTCCATGTATATATTCAACAGGTTCTATAAGTGCTACTAATTGTACAGGTACTTCTTATGTTGCAGAAATCGGATGTATTGAAGGTAAAAACAGTATAATATTAAATAATTGTAATTTAACAGGTTATGCTAAAGGTAATCGTGCAAATAGTAGTGGATATGTGGATTCATGTGGATTCTTCATTTATCAAAGTATGAGTGGAGATGCTGCTGTAGGTACTTCTACATTAAATGCATATTAAAAGTTAGTAGTCAAAGTGAATGGGGAACTAGTGGTTCTAATGGTGGAACCTTAACATTCAATGCTCTTAGTGAAGATTTAACTGGTAATATTATAGTTGATTCAATTAGTAGTCTTAGTTATACTTTAAGTTCAAGTACATATACTGGTGCTATTAATCCATCAGGTTCTTATGGAACTACTAGTGTAACTATTGGATCTGGATCTACTTGGACTTTAACTGGAAACAGTTATGTGTCTAGTTTAACTAATCTTGGAACTATTAATTATGGTTCTTATACTTTATATGTTAATGGTGTAGCTTATAGTGCATCTAATCCATATAAATCTTAAATTTTTTACTTTTTTTTACTTTTTTTTAGTATAATTGTGTATATTTTTGTAAGTAATCTGAATGGTCCTTATCTAAGATACGTAATGCTGCAGTATTTTGTGGACTGGTATTTGTACGTTCCTCTACTAAGTTTCTAAGTGAATTATTATGCATATGTTCACGTACTTCACGTAATACAAGGTCTAATGTTTTTTTATTATAATTGATTAATCCTTGAGGTGTGAAATTGTAGATTGGATAAGTTTCTAAGTCATAATTTTTTGTTGGACTTATTAAAACATTTAAAGCTGCATAATATTCTGCAGTTTCAATGTTAAATGCATCTATTCCTAAGTATGAGAGTAAAGGTATGAATGATGCTTCTGCAAATGGGAATATTAAATAAGTTGTTGGTTTTAAGGTTTCTCGTAGTTTTATGATTAAGTTTATTAAGTCTTGTGGGTGTAGGAGTAAATCATCAGAGTTTGCAATTATTAAATTATCAAAGCCTAAGTTTTCTAATTCTTCTGCACATTTACATCTTAAGTCGATATATTTACTTCCTTGAATTACTGCTATCTTGACGTTGGTTTCTTTTTGTGCTTGTTCTAATGTTTTTCTAACCCCATATTCGGCTATTTCTTTTTCAACATTGTATGCTGTTTCGGTGTCTTTTGTTATATGGTGTTTTTTTAAGTCTATTAAGTTTGGTGTTAGTTTATTGTTTTTTTTGGTTAGTCTTCCAGGTCCGTCGTGGCTTTTTATTTCGAATTTTTTTGTCATGTTTTCTTATTTTGTTTTAACTATTTTTTATAGGTTTTCTTAAATCATTATTTTTTATGTATAAGATAATAATTGTCACCTTTAAGGTGACACTTTAAATTTTTTTAGTAAGCTTTATATATCAAATTTAAGTAATTATAATTAAGGATTTGAGGTAATGACCAGTGATTATCCAAGGTGTGTTTATAAATGTCTGTATTAAAAAAATTAAAAGATATGGTTAAAGAAGCTAAAGATGATATTGAAAGAAGCCAAGCAGAATATGAGGCTCAACATCAAAGTCAAGACATCGAACAACCTTCCCAACCAGAACAGACATCTTCTGAAGACAAAGTTGAAAAAATAAAACAATATCGAAAATCTGCTTCTAACGAAAACTCTGTCAAATCAAATTCAACAGAAACAAAAACTTTAAAAGTTTCAAAAACTAAAGTCACAAGTTCAAAAAATGCAGAAAAACCAAAAGTTCAAAAAGAAGTTAAAATTGAAGTTTCAACAAAACCCGAAGTTTCTAAAGAACCTGAAGATGAAGTTAATGTAATAACTCCAGAACCAGAATCTCCTGAAGCACCAGAAGTTAATGTAGTAACTCCTGAAGATGAAGGAAAAGTTGAAATTGAAAAACCAACTCCAAAAGAACCAGAATCTGTAAAAATTGAAATTCCTGACGAAGAAGAAACTCCAAAAGAAGAAATTGATGAATTAGATCTTGATGAAGTAATCAGCCAAGAAGAAGAACTTGATAAAGAAGTTGTTAAAAACAACATTTCTGAAGAAGAAATTATTGAAGAAAAACCTTCTAAAGAAGAAACTAAAAAAGATAAAAAGAGCGATAAAATGACTTTATTAGACGATAACGAAGTATATGGTATGGATGCAATGGATGAAGAATTCCATCAAAAATTCATCGATGCAGGTGTAGAAAGTGTGGATCTTTGTTTCCAATGTGGTACATGTGGAGGAACATGCCCATCAGGAAGAAAAACCCCATACAGAGTAAGAAAATTAGTTAGAAACTGTTTACTTGGATTAAAAGAAACAGTTATAACCGATGACGCATTATGGATGTGTACTACTTGTTACACTTGCCAAGAAAGATGTCCTAGAGGAGTAAAAATTGTAGATGTTGTAAAACAAGCACGTAGAGAAGCTTCTCATGCAGGATACATGGCAAAAGCACACAAAATGACTGGAGTATTCGTAATGAACACTGGTCACGGAGTACCAATTAATGATGCAACTAAAGCAATGAGAAAACGAATTGGTCTTCCAGAATTACCACCTACAACTCATTCATTCCCTGAATCTTTAAAAGAAGTACAAAACATTTGTAAAAAATGTGATTTCGATGAATTAATCGGATATGATGAAAGTACTGGCGGATTAAAAGAATAAAAAATTAAAATTTATAATGATTATACGGAGTTAATAAAATGGAAATTGCATATTTTTTAGGATGTATCATGGAAAATCGTTATCCTGGTATAGAAAAATCAACAAGATTATTATTTGATAAATTAGGCGTAGAACTTAAAGATATGGAAGGAGCTTCCTGTTGTCCTGCTCCTGGAGTATTCGGTTCTTTCGATGAAAACACTTGGGCAAGTATTGCAGCACGTAACCTTTCTATTGCAGAAGGTATGGGTGATGATGTTTTAACCGAATGTAATGGTTGTTTCGGTTCCTTATCTGATTGTAACAGATTATTAAAAGATAACGCTGCTAAAAAAGAAGAAATTAATGGTATTTTAGCTGAAACTACTGATAAACAATTTGAAGGAACAACTAATGTTAGACATTTAGCTGAATTCTTATACAATGATATAGGTTTAGATAAACTTCAATCTATGTTTACCAAATCTTTAAACTTAAACGTTGCTGTACACTACGGTTGCCACTTCCTTAAACCAACAGCTGAACTTCATATTGAAGAAAGCGCAGAAAACCCAACTATTCTTGATGAATTAGTTGAAGTAACTGGTGCTAAATCTGTCCCTTATGCTGAAAAAATGATGTGCTGTGGTTCAGGTGGAGGTTTAAGATCCCGTGATAAAGATGTAACAACTAGTTACACTTATGAAAAACTCCAAAACATGGATGCAGCTGGAGTAGACTGTATTATTGATATTTGCCCATTCTGTCATTTACAATTTGATGTAGGTCAAAAAGAAGTAAATGAAAAATACGGTACTAACTTTGATATACCTGTTTTCCATTTAGCTCAACTTTACGGTTTAGCTATGGGTTTAAGTGCTGAAGAATTAACTTTTGATGCTCAAGTAATTTCTGCTGATAAAGTTCTCGCAAAACTCGGAGAATAAAATTTTTAATAGTTTCTTTAATTAATTAAAGGGATTTTGGATAAAAAGTTTTTTTTATCTTTTCCCTTTTTTTTATTCAAAAAAAATTTAGTTTTATATTATACAAACATTTTTATAGTTCTTTATAAATAATAACAATAAAATATATTTAACATAAAATAGTAAATATAGAAAATGATTAAAATCTTAAACAAAGAAAAAAAATTTAAAAAAAAATTTTAAAGGAGTTTAAAAACAATGTTTATAGCAACACTAGGCGGAATATTTAGATACAAAGATGTACCAGAAGACATGGCACCATACGTACAATTCAAATCAACAATCGAAGGAAAAGAACTCGTACCAGAAACAGAAATCGCAATATTAGATATTACAGGAACAACAAGTCACCATGTTCTCTTCTTAGAAAATTATGATAATATTGAACAAATCAAAGAAGAATTAAAAGAAGAAGATGCAAAAATAAACAATTCAACTATTAAAATATTAGAAGGACACTTATGAACCCATTACCAATAGAACAATCTTGGATGATAACTGTGGATTTACTATCCGACTTACAAAAAAAAGGATATGAAATACCACACACTATTAACACAGAATTAGGACTAGTAAGATCCCAAATAGGATTTTACAAAAGAGACAAAACAGCACCAGAAATGATGAAAGAATACATGAATGCTGAAATGAGCCTAACTCGAATCCAAGAATCTCTAATAAGTTTAGCTAAAAAAGTAGGACCCACATATGTGGAAAAATGGGAAATCGCACTTAAAAAAGCAAATAAAGGTGAAAAAGTAGTTGAAGTTCCACAATTAGGTTCACATTTCGTAATAAACACACCTCCCGGATTTTCAAGTGGAAGAATCACTCTCACCAAACCCATATCAGAAGAAAGAGTCCAAGACATAGCTGAATATTTTAATTTAATAATTGAATTTGAAGACGACGTAACATTATCATTTTATGGTGATAAAGAAAACGTTCAAAAAGGCCTTCGTGAAATGGCCCCATTCTTCAATGAAGAATAAAAAAGAGACTATTAAATAAACTTAATATTTTCTTTAATCCTCTCTTTTCATATAAAATTTCATAAAATACAACTTTTTTTAAATAAAACATTTTTTTACAAGGTATACCTTATTTTTTTTAAAATTTTCAAGTATAAACTTTTTTATTATAGTTCTTATACACTTTAATATAGTAATAAAAAAATTTGTATAATACTGAGTGATAGTTTATGAAAATTTTAACAATAAGTGATATTCATGGAAAATCTAATCCTAATTTAGATAAATACTTAGAAAATAATGATATTGATTTAGTTTTAGTCAGTGGAGATTTAACTGATTTCGGACCATTAGATTTCGTCCCAGAATTTATAGATAACATAGCAAGTAAAGATGTAGATGTTATATGTATTCCAGGAAATTGTGATCCTGAAGGAATATGTAATGCTATAAATGATACTGAATCAGTTTGTATCCATAATAATTTAGTAGCATATGAAGATGTTATATTATTTGGTTTTGGTGGTAGTAATCCAACACCATTTGACACTCCAGGTGAATTCCAAGATCCTGATTTATATGATGCTTTAAAAGAATTATTTGCAGAATTTGACTTTGTTTATAAAGATGATGCTAAAGTAATTAAAATTTTACTTACTCATGCTCCCCCATTTGATACAGAGGTAGATAAAATTCCTGATGGTAATCATGTTGGAAGTATTAGTTTACGTAAAATCATTGAAGAATTCCAACCTGACATAAATCTTTGTGGTCATGTACATGAAGCAATAGGTGAAGATAAAATTGGAGACACTATCATTTTTAATCCAGGAACATTAGAAGAAAACCATGCAATCCTCATTGATGTGGATGATAACATGGACTTCACTGCAAATATAATAGACTTAACTGAATAAGAAAATTTTCCATAAAAATTATATTTTAAAAAATATAAAAATTTGGAGGTTTAAAATAACGATAAATTATGAATGTTGATAAATCAATGCAAAAATATGTAATATTTGCATGTGCCTTAGGATCATTTCTAACAGCATTCCTAAGTAATGCAACTGTAATTGCATCACCAACAATAGCCCTAGAATTTGGGATGAGTAATATTCAACAAAACTGGATAGCAACAATCTTCTTTTTAATAATAGCAGCAGCTAGTATACCTGCAGGTAAACTAGTTGGTAAAAAAGGATTGAAAAAATCATTAATCATTGGAGTGTTCATATTCCTATTAGCATCAATAGGCTGTGCATTATCATTTAACACAGCAACAATACTAGGATTTAGAGCATTACAAGGTATCGGTGGAGCATTATTAAATGTTTGTGGAACAGCATTAGTAGTATCAGCACTACCACCACAAGAACGTGGAAAAGGAATAGGAATCACAGTAACCGGAGTATACATCGGATTATCACTTGCCCCAATTATTGGAGGAATATTAAACTATAACCTTGGATGGAGAAGTATATTCTATATTGTAATACCATTCTTAATCTTACTATTATATTTAATACCTAAAAAAATCAAATCAGAATGGAAAGTTGGAGAAAATGATCCAATAGACATTCCAGGTTCTGTAATTTACAGTATTGCTATAATATGTGCTGTTTATGGTTTCACTATAATCAACACTACTCTTGGATTAATCCTAACTGTGATTGGTTTAATAGGTTTAATCGGTTTTACTGCATTTGAATTACGTCAAAAGTATCCAATATTTGAACTGAGACTATTTAAAAATCATAAATTCTTATCCTCAAATATTGCATCACTTATAAGTTATCTTGCAACATTTGTCATAACATTCGTAATCAATTACCACTTACAATACATAATGGGTATGAATTCACAAAGTGCCGGGTTTATATTAATCATAACACCTGTAATGATGGCAGTACTTGCACCATTTGCAGGTAAACTTTCAGATAAAATAAATCCACAAAAACTTGCAGCAATAGGTATGGGTCTTGTAGCAATAGCAATATTTATACTTGTATTCATAACAGACACTACACCATTGTATGTAATTGGATTTGCAATGTTCTTACAAGGGGTAGGTTATGGTTTATTCAGTTCACCTAATACTAATAGTATAATGAGTAGTGTGCCACGAAAACAAACACCTTCAGCATCATCAGCAGTTGCTACAATGCGTGTTATAGGTCAAACATTAAGTAGTGGTATGCTAACAGTACTATTTGCAATTATTATGGGCAGTGTTCCAATAATACCTAAATATTATGGATTATTAATGTACAGTAGTAAAATTGCTTGTATAATAAGTGTAATATTATGTGTAATAGCTGTATTAACCTGTCTTGTAGGTATACACTCTAAAGACAAATACAATACTGAAGAAGATTTAACAGTTTAAAAACTAAAAAAAATTTTTTTATTTTATTCATTTTTTAGGAGGAGTTTTTAATAATAAAACCCCCTCCACTTTTTTATTTTATTTTAATTTTCATACACTAATTTATAATTTAATTTCTAAAAATCAAAAGAAAAATATTAATTATTCAAGGAGTTTAATTTTTTGTCTAAAAATGATAAATCAATGAATTTTTATTTAATAATTGCAGTATCATTAGCATCTTTTATAACAGCATACACATCTAATGTATCAGTTATAGCTTTACCTCAAATTGCGAATTATTTCAATTTAAGCATTATCTTACAGAATTGGGTTGTAAATATTTTCCTTTTAACAATTGCAGTTTTAAGTATACCCTTCGGTAAACTTTGCAGTAAATGGGGTTTGAAAAAATCATTTTTAATCTCAGAGGCCATGTTTGCAGTAGGAGCAATCGGTACAATATTATCAATCAATGCAGCAATCTTATTCTTTTTCAGGGTTTTTCAAGCAACCGCTTCTTCAGCTATTTTTGTAACTGCTGTTGCTATGCTTGTTAAAGCCATACCAGAAGAACATCGTGGTAAAGCTTTAGGTATAAATATTGGTGCTGTTTATATTGGATTATCACTTTCACCATTTCTTGGAGGTAGTTTAACCTATAATTTAGGTTGGCAAAGTATATTCCTAATCACAATACCAATTGTTTTATTAATAATTGCCATAATCTTAGTTAAAGTTCCAAACGAATGGAGGGAAGGGGAAAATGATCCAATAGATTATAAAGGCTCAATATTTTACACTATAGGTATAATTTGTTTTATGTATGGTTTTACCATACTTAACGAATTAAATGGATTGTTTATAACCATTATGGGTATAATATTTCTCTTGTGTTTTGCTTTGTATGAATTAAAAGTGGAATACCCAATTTTTGATGTTAAATTATTTAAAAATCATAAATTTTTATCCTCAAATATTGCCTCTCTTATAAGTTATGTTGCAATTTATGGGGTTACTACAATTCTTAATTATCATTTTCAATATATATGTGGATATACAAGTCAAATGACAGGTATAATATTAGTAGCCACACCTTTAACTCAATCAATTATAACTCCACAATCAGGTAAACTATCAGATAAGGTTAATCCTCAAAAACTTGCAGCATTTGGTATGGGACTTGTAACATTAGCATTATTCATATTAACTTTCCTCAATAAAAATACTCCATTATGGATTGTTATAATTGCAATGCTATTACAAGGGGCAGGTTTCGGAATATTCAGCTCACCAAATACTAATACTATAATGAGTAGTGTACCAATTGAAAGTACTGGTATGGCTTCTGCAAGTGTTTCTACAATGCGTGTTATAGGTCAAACAATGGCTATGGGATTATTAACTGTAATATTTGCATTTGTAATTGGGGATGTTGTAATAAGTCCAAAAGTCTATTCTGGTTTAGGGTTAAGCTGTCATTATGCACTAGTAATTGCATGTATCTTAGCAGGTATAAGTGTTTTAATATCATTAGTAGGTATGAAATCTAATGATAAATTAAAATACTAAAAAAAGTATAAGTTAAAATTAATCTTTTATGGGATGTTTATTAAAATGGAAAAAGATAAAAAAATAGGAATATATGCACTTTTAGCTTCTTGTTTAGGTGTGTTTTATGGATCATACAGTGCTAATGTTGCAAGTGTAGCATTACCTAAAATGGCATTAGCTTTCGGATTAAATAACATCCTCCAAAATTGGGTATCTTTATCATTTATCTTAACAATGGCAGTATTTACAGTACCATTAGGAAAAATTTGTGGAAAATATGGTGTTAAAAAAACATTCATCTACTCCTGCATACTCTTCCTTGTTGGTACAATAGGAACAGCATTATCTAATTCAGCAATACTCTTATTTGCTTTTCGGATACTATCAGGAATTGGTGCTGCAGGCTTATCAGTTGACACACCATTAATAATTGCAGAGGTAGTATCACCTGAAAACAGGGGTAAAGCTTTCGGTATTAATCTTGCATGTGTATATTTAGGAATTGCCTTAGCACCATTTTTAGGTGGGGTTTTAATTTATGATTTTGGTTGGCAAAGCATTTTCTGGGTAATGGTACCATTTGTATTACTCAATATCATAGTCCTCTTATTAATTCCAAATGATTGGTATGAAGGAGTAAATGATATATTTGATTGGAAAGGATCCATAGTCTTCGCCATGGGAATAATAATGTTTATATATGGATTTTCAAATATCACTTCACCAATAGGTTTAATACTAGCAATTATAGGTGTAGTTTTACTAATTTTGTTTATAAAAACTGAATTAAAAGTACCTGATCCTATCCTTAAAATGAGTTTATACAAGAATAAAAGATTCCTATCAAGTAATCTAGCTTCCCTATTAAGTTATGTAGCAACTTTTGCTGTTACAACAATTTTATCTTATTATCTTCAATATATTATGGGTTGGAATACAGCACAAACTGGTTTGCTTGTTGCAATCTCACCAGTACTTATGGCGGTCTCATCACCACTTGCAGGTTACTTGTCAGATAAAGTGGATCCTCAAAAATTAACAACTTTAGGTATGGGACTTGTTACAATTGGATTATTTATTTTAATATTCTTAAATAAAAATATTCCAGTACCAGTTTTAGTATTATCATTATGTTTCCAAGGTATAGGTTATGGAATCTTTGCATCACCTAATAATAATACTATAATGAGCAGTGTTCCAGCAGAAGATACTCCTATGGCTTCATCTTCCCTTGCTACAATGTGTGTTATGGGTGAAACTATTAGTATGACAGTTTTCACTGTTATTTGCGCAATTATTATGGGAGATGTTGTTATTGCAGTTGCTAATTTCCCAGAATTAATTTTCTCTATCAAAATCACATTTATAATTGTTACAATTATTAGTATACTAGCTGCTTATGCTTCTTATATTGGTGTTAAATCTAAAGATAAGTTAATACAATCATAAACTTTTAAGGCTTTATACTTTTGTTTATATAAATGAAACAAATTTTCTTTTTAAAAATGGAAAAATATTATGGAAAATCAATTAAAACAAGATATAATAATAATAGCAGCAGCATCACTTGCTGCACTACACGGAGCATACATTGGAAATGTAACACCTATAGCATTACCTCAAATGGCAACTGTATTTGGTTTAAGTAATATAATGCAAAATTGGGTAACAAACATATTCCTTTTAACAATGGCAATTTTCGCCATACCATTTGGAAAACTATGTGGAAAATATGGAATTAAAAAAACATTCCTATGGTCATTAATCTTAATGCTAATCGGAACAATAGGAACACCACTATCAAATACTATACCCTTATTATTTTTATTTAGAATAATTCAAGGAATAGGTGGGGCGGGATTATGTGTAGACACAATACTTATGATAACTGAAGCAATAACAACAACAAATAGGGGACAAGCATTAGGAATAAATGTTAGTTGTGTTTATATTGGAATAGCATTAGCACCAGTAATAGGAGGAATATTAACCTACCACTATGGATGGGCAAGTATTTTTTGGATAATGGTACCTGTAATGATTATAAACATAATACTATTACTATTTATTAAAGACGAATGGATTAAAGGAGCAAATGAAAAATTTGACTGGAAAGGATCAACAATATTTGCAGTAGGAATACTACTCTTAATTTATGGATTCTCAACACTTAACACAATCCAAGGATTAATAATTACACTAATTGGTATAATACTCTTAATACTATTTGCTAAAATGGAAATAAACACCAATCAA
>ENA-UOOK01001374-UOOK01001374.1-fermentation-metagenome-genome-assembly--contig:-NODE-1374-length-31977-cov-7.924566_pt1 | contig 31977 bp, 33 predicted proteins | sample MGYA00245777_ERZ724023 | MGnify/ENA primary metagenome ERZ724023 (study PRJEB28704, sample SAMN03018312) | fermentation metagenome | biome: anthropogenic terrestrial biome; feature: soil; material...
GTCTTTACCCCTGGTGGAATAAAAATAGCCGAGTATAAGAACCAAACCCTTCCTTTCATCTGGGATGGGATCGCAAACTATGGAAAGCATGCCGGTTTGCAAGGACTAACCGGGATTTACCTATTTAAAACTCCAGATAAAGGTGACATCAAACAATTACTCAAAGAAGATATAACTCAAATTGGAACATTAAATGTAGTCGTAACGGGCCAAAGCATAACCTATAGCCGAGATCAAACCGGCCCTGTTTATGCAAGTGCATTTATTAAAGATAGCCAGAATAATAAAATTCGTTGGCTGGGAACTAAGCTTGAAGATAAGAGTACTTCCAGTTGGACTTGGGACGGCAAAAATGATGCAGGGCAAACTGTTACAGAGGGGTCTTATAAGGCCTACGTTCAGCTGGTGACTCCCGGTGGCGATTCTCAGATTAAAAGCGCGACCATCCAGGCGCCGGAGCAGGGGGCAGGCATTAATCGGTTCATGGGTATGGCGATGGTAGCTGAACCTGAGGTCGTAACTTGGCGGACAAATGAGGATGGTCAGTATCTGGAAGATGAGAATTGGGAATATCAGTACGAAAATGGCCTCTTGAAGATGCAAAAGGGTAAAAATGGTGAGGGAACCTACACTTATTTTTACGATTACGAAGGACGTCGTATTCGTACTGAGCTCGACGGAGCTTTAAGTACAGAAGTCAGTTACGATGGTGATGGCAAAAAAGTGAAAGAGGTTTCCTATTCCCAGGATAAAAAAATAACTACCTATTTTGCTTACGACAAAGATGAGTATCTGGTCTATGAAAAGATAATAACCGAAGAGAATGGTAAAATAACAGAGATTGAAAAAAACTACGATCGCAAAGGAGGCCTACAATGAGAAAGTATCTAATAGTTCTCTCCCTCCTAATCATTAGCTGTAGCTCCTTTGCAGGTGATATTTCAGTAGTAGGGCTTGTAGGCCAGTGGCAATACGATATGTTTGTTAACAACGCTAATGTTGAAGGTAGCGCCACCACCTTTGGAGCCCAAGCAAAGCTTAGCTACCCTGTGGGAGGACAGCTTGCAATCGGAGTTGACGCCATCGTAAACATCCTCAAAGGCAAAGCAGAAGGGTCCCCTTATCTCGATAGCGGCAACGACCTTTTTGCAGGAGCAACAGTCCAATATAATGTACCTTTCGAGGGCGGCTCAGCTTACGCTGCAGCAGGTGGTGGCATGAGAGCATTTAAGCTAGAGGTTGGAGAGACAGGTGAACAGCTTAATACTCGTCAATATAAAGTGTCTGGCGCCCTTTTAGGTGGAGGCTTTACCTACCAGGCTAGTCCTACCATGCGGGTAGTGGGAGATGCCAGATTCCTGCTTCCCCTCTCAGCAATGCAAGAGATGTCAGATCAAGGCTTCGACGCGGAAGAAAAAGCAGAAGGTGGCTTGCTCTCCCTCTCTGTTGGTGCACAGCTGAAAATCGCAGAGAACATGTTCCTTGATGCGCGAGGACGCTTCAGCAAAGAAGACTTCAAAGGACCGATCGGAGCGGAAAAGATTAGTGGCACATCCTTTGGCGCCGCAGCCGGAGTACAATTTCTCTTCTAAAACGAAGAAAAGAAAAATAGGGGCAGCCTGGCTGCTCCTATTTTTTTTGGAGGTATCCATGGAGAAAATAGAGCTTTTTGATGAACATGGAAACAGTCGCGGCTTCTACTCTACAGCCAACATCCTCAACGACCTTACAGGCAAAGAATGGCTATACTGGACCAAATCTGTGATCGATAAACCCTACCCTCCAAATCTTTGCCACAAACTTCGCAATCAGCACGGGGGCCAAAAACCACCGGATCTCTGTGCTGATTTAATCAAAGTATTTACTAAAGAGGGACAGGTTGTCTTAGATCCACTAATGGGAGTGGGAGGGACGTTATTGGGTGCCAGTCTCGCGGGGCGCAGAGCCATCGGCATAGAACTTGAACCCAGGTGGATTGAGATTTACCGGGAGGTTTGCAAGCGGGAAAACCTTGCTGTTCAAACCACATACCAGGGTGACAGCCGCAAGATACTAGGTGCTTTAGCAGATAACTCCATCGATTTAGTCCTTACAGACGTACCATATTGGAATATGGACAAGCTCCCAAAATCCACAGGCTTCTACAAAAAGGTAGGAGAGAGGGCCAAACCGAAAATAAAGACAGAACTCGGGGATTTCAATGACCGGCCTCTGCAGAGCAAAGAGGAGTGGCTCTCAGAGCTTCAGGAGATCTTCTCCCTTCTATGGAAACCGCTGAAGGGGGGCAGATACATGGCAGTATTTGTGGGTGATTTGTATAATAAGGGGGAATATCACTTTCTCTCTGCAGAACTAGGCTTGATGCTTAAAAGTATTGGCTATACTATGAAAGCAAACCTCATTTGGCATGACAGAGCTAAATCGCTTCACATCTATGGCTACCAATACACATATATCCCCAGCCTTATTCATCAGAACGTGTTGATTTTTCAAAAGTCCTGTGATTAAAACACAAAATTGTGCCTCCGGTAGCAAAAGTGTAGTGGAAGTAATATTATGTAATGCAACCACTTAAAAAATTAACGGAGGTGTAAACTGTGAACCAACAGATTTTTGGCGGTTTTAGTTGGTGTTGGTGTTTGATTATTATTCTCTTGATTTGTTGCTGCTGTGGAGGACGTTTCTAACGCATAAATGTTCTTATCTGTAAATCGTTGAAAATAGTAAGGGTTTATTTGCACATAGCAAAATGATCCTATAGGGAAAATTGACACAAAAGGGCAGTCAAAATGACGGCCCTTTTGTTGTTCATAGGTAGAGTTCCTCATAGGGCTTCTGTTTGTGCTTTAGGCACAAAATCATGTTGCCTGTAGCATAATAGGGGTGAAAGTAATACTATGCATTGCGACTAAAACAAAACAGAATTTGCGGAGGTGTCGATTGTGGAACAACAAGGTTGTGGCGGTGGATTTAATTGGTGCTGGTGTTTGATTATCATTCTAGTCATTTGTTGCCTGTGCCCTGGCCTTTTTCGTGGGTTCGAAGCCTAGGGGAAACCTAGCTAGATGAGGAGGTGCAGTAATGGGCGGTCTTGGAGGCTCTAAAGTCTTGTGGGTAGTAATGCTCATCCTCTTCTTGATCTTCTTTGTAGATCCTTAAGCAGAAGCGCCAATCGGCGCTTCTTTCCCATTGGGGCTTTAGGCACAAAATAGCTTCCTGTAGTGTCAGAGCTAGGGCTAAATTAATAGTATGTATTGCTGGCACGAACAGGGCCAGTAGCAAAAGGGAGGTGTCAATATGGGAGGCTTCTTCGGACCTGGACCAGGTTTTAACCGGGTATGGTGGATTGTAATTCTAATTCTCTTCCTCATCTTTTTTGTTGATCCCTAAAAAGGATGCAAAAGGAAGCGCCAGCGGCGCTTCCTTTTCTTTCAGTGGCATTATCAAAGAAGAATAATAGTGGTGCCAACAAATAATGTTAAGTATAATCTTTGGAAGGGCACCATTTTAAAGGAAATGGATATATTATAGGAGAAAGCCTCAATTGAGACATAAAAAAGCAGCCCTAGGGCTGCTTTTATTTACAAGTGGTGCCGAAGGGGGGATTTGAACCCCCACAAGCGTAATGCTCACTAGAACCTGAATCTAGCGCGTCTGCCAGTTCCGCCACTTCGGCAAGTCTCTTAACAAAGGTAATTATAGCATAGCCTTGTTGATTCGTCAAACGAATTTTTGAAAATAAATTTTCTAGAAGAAACCTATGCACAAGAGGACATTTTCCCTAGCAGATCCTTGCCTTTTACAGGTAATTTGAGCCCTGCTCGTTCCTTGCCAAAGGCAGTGGTGTGTGCTATATTTAAAGCAGAATGGGGGCATGGAAAATGACTAAAGCTGAAATTTTAGCAACCACAAAGGAACTAGCCAATTCTTTGGCGAATTCCCAGGAATATCGCGCATTGAAAGATGCTGAAGCAGAGCTGAAAGCTCATGCTGCAGCTCAGATCATGTGGGAGGATCTAGAGAAGAAGCAAAGGTCTTGCTATGAGCCTGGCCTCTCTGAAGAAGAAATCAAAACACGTTTTGAGGACGTACAGAAAACCTTTGAGCTTGTCTCCCATAATCCACATATTCGGCAGTTTTTGCTGGCACAAATGGAATTTGGTCAGCTGTGGGAGGAAATCCAAAAGACCTTGGCGGAGGCAATTGGAATTAAAACTGGGAAGGATGAACCGCCGGATGAAGAAAGCTAAAAAAATTTTGCTTTATTTATTAACCGCAGCTAGCACTGTGGGCATGTTTATCTGGAGCTGGCTACTGTGGAAGGATTTTTTCAATCCTGCCATCGTGGCCTTTGGACCTGCCCAGAGTGCATTAGTCCGGTTGCGTCTGGAAATAGGCAAAAGAGCTATCAGTGGCCTAATCCTCTTTGGCCTATGGCTTGGGGGCGTCTGGGGCCTCTTTAGGGCACGGAAAGCAGACAAAGGAAAGGTTTCCTTGCCACAGCGCGGACTGGGAGGATGAAACAGGGGAAGCGCTGGCCGCTAAATCCACGAAAGTTAGTTACCTTAATTAACTTTCTCCTACTGGGCTTTTCTATCTATGGCACTTGGAACCCACAATGGCAATCTCTGGCCGCACATCTAACCTACTTGCCCCTCTTCGTTCTTACCTACGAGCTGGGCATCCTCTCTGGAACGGCTTTAGGCAGCATCACAACATTAATTCTCAGTCAAAACTCGCAGCTGGATCTAGGCTGGCATATTTTGGCCTGGATTTTGGCGGTGGCAGCAAGTAGTTTAGCACGCTGGTGTGGCTGCGAGAGCAATACGGAATTAGTCCAAGAAAATAAAAAATGCAAAGAGGACATTCAGCAGCAGGCAAGCAAGATCGAGGAGCTGCAATCTAAAGTTGATCGTGAATTTTTCAATGCCATGGCCATCTATGAGTTTACCTCAATACTAGGCAGCACTCTTCAGTATCAGGAAGTGCTGAACTTGATGGTGGATACTATCCTCAGGATTGTACCGTATGATGCTTGTAGTCTTTTTCTCATAGATGAAGAGGCATCTGAACTTTACATAGAGGTAGCTAGGGGACTCAGTCAAAAGGCCATCGAGGAGTCCCGCTATCGCATCGGTGATGGTGTAGCGGGCTGGGTGGCACAGACTGCCCAACCAGCCCTAGTTTTAGACTATGAACGAGATCCCCGTTTCCAATACCTAAAATATGAGCACCATTTTTGCTCAGTGCTCTCCCTGCCTTTGGTGATCAAAGGAGAGGTCATCGGAGTACTGGAGATCCTCAAATTAGAGCCAGCTGCCTTCACCCGCGATGATCTGCGCACCCTGACCATCATCGCCAACCAGGCAGCCTTTGCCATCCGCAATGCTCACCTCTACTCTGAGGTGATGCAGCTAGCGATTACAGATTCCGTAACAGGCCTTGGCAATCATCGCCTTTTCAAAGAGGTTCTTGCCAACGAACTTGCAAGGGCTAAGCGTTACGGAAGACAACTGAGCCTTCTGATGCTGGATATCGACCATTTTAAAAAGATAAACGACTACTATGGTCATCAGATGGGCGACAGCGTGCTCATGGAATTGGGTCGCCAGCTGAAAGCCCTGATCCGCAATACGGATCTGGCGGCACGCTACGGAGGCGAGGAATTCTGCCTGATCCTCCCTGAGACAGGACCTGTGGAGGCTATGGCCAGCGCCGAGCGAATCAGGCGCAAGGTGGATGAAAAGAAATTTGTTGGCTCATTGAGGCTCACTGTGAGCATTGGTGTTGCGACCTATCCCCGGCACGCCACAGATCTTGATGGGCTGATCAGGGCAGCAGATAGTGCCTGCTATGAGGCAAAAGGGCAGGGACGAAATTTGGTTGTTTTATCCCAGGAAATCGGGGCACAAACAGCGAACTAAAATAGGAGGACAGAAACTTGCAGGAGGCCAAATCTTTTTACGTTACTCAAAAAAGGAGATCGCGGGATCTCCTTTTGGTGCCTAAAGAACTGATCGAGCTCTATCAACCGGCTGTGGGGGCCGTGGGCATAGCTCTATGGTTGAATTTGTTTGCCTGTGAGGAGCAGGAAATACAATTTAGTAGATTAGCTCTGGAGCTAAAATGCACACCAGAGCAGCTAGAGGAAGCGCTTTCGTTGCTCATTCGCTACGGGCTTGTAAGTTCGGAGCCAGGCCAGGGAAGAGGCATTCTCTCTGTGAACGAACCTCTTCCTCAGGATGAATTTCAGGCCCTAGAGGCGCAGCTGGGCGGGGGCCTAGATACTTTGAGTGTGCTCTTTGACTTTTATCAGAAACAAGTGGGGCTTATGGGTCCTGTGCAGGAAGAAAAACTCCGCTACTGGGTAGTGGAGCAGGGAATGGATGAGGAGGTAGTGGTGGCAGCCATCGGCGAGATGATGAAAACTTCTTCCCGGAGAATAGAGTATCTTGAGGGAATTTTGCGCAACTGGTATAACGAGGGGATCAGAAACCTCGGGGATCTGAATGACCATAAAAAACGCTGGGAGGAAGAACAGCAGAAGCGGAGCAAGAAAAAGACTCGAGAGGGAAGAAAGAGTCCAGGCTTTTTGAAAAGCCTACCTGGTCAACCCCAGTCCATGCCCAAAGAGGGCTACGAGGGTGTTGCCAATGCCGGGGCATATCGAAAAGTGGACCCTGAGGCAGTAAAGCGGTGGAAGGAGATGTACAAGGATGAGTATGACGGCTAGTCTTCAGGTGGAATTGCCTCAGGAATACGAAACAGAACAGCTAATACTGGGGATTCTAATTAAGCATCCCCAAAAAATGGACACCGCCCTGGACAAGCTCCGGGAATATCATTTTATAAATCCCACCAATAAAACTATCTTCAAGGCCCTGTTGGATCTTTATACAAAGCAAGGTAAGGTCAGTTACGTCCGCCTCTATGATAAGCTCAGGCGTGAAAAGCTCCTAGCCGACCCTGAGTCTGCTCTTCTCTCCCTTACAGAGAGCGTGGTTACAGGCAGAGAGCTTGAGCCTTGTATTGAGCTATTGCGAGAGGGCTATGCTAAAAGGAGAATTCTCAAAGCAACAGAAGAGATCGAGCAGATGATCCTCCGGGAGGAGGAGGAGACTCCTGAAAAGTATCAAGCCCGGGCCCAGGAACTGATCTTTGCTGCCACAAACGTGGAGAACAGTGCAGATGAACCCAAAGAGCTCCTAGATATCCTCTCCCGCTGCTATACCAACCTGGTGCAGCGCAAAGACGGAAAAGTGCCCTATGGTCTCTCTGTACGCTTTCCCTCAATCGATATGCTCACAACAGGCTTTAAGAAAAAGGACCTGATCATCTTAGCTGGTAGGCCTAGTATGGGCAAAACCTCTTTGGCCTTGAATTTTGCCGTCAATGTGGCCAAGCGTCAGATTCCAGTTCTGATCTTCAGCCTAGAGATGGATGATGAGCAAATTGGAGACAGGTTTGTCTTAGGCGAACTTTTTCGCTACCGGGATCGAGATGGAAACTTCCTGATTCCTTCCAGCGAATATGCCACCAAACTTAGCGACGAACAGCTTAAGATCACAGAAAAAGTCTATAGTGAGCTCTATCAGCTCCCCATCCAGATCGTGGATCAGAGGGGCCTCACCTCTTTGGACATCCGTGCTAAAGCTAGAAAAGTGAAGGCTACCTGCCCCAATCTTGGCCTGGTGGTCATCGACTACCTGCAGCTGATTAGACCTGCAGACGGAGATAATAAAAACAAAAGCTGGGCTTTGCAGGTGGGTGATATTGTCAGGGAATTGAGGGACCTGGCAGGAGAGATTGATGTGCCCGTTGTGCTCCTCTCTCAGCTAAACCGAGGTGTGGAGAGCCGAGAGAACAAAAGACCCATGATGAGCGACCTGCGAGATAGCGGTAACATTGAGGAGTTTGCAGACGTGGTCATGTTTGTCTATAGAGATGATTACTACTACCCAGACCAGGCAGAGGAGCGAGGTACACGCGGCAAAGCAGAGGTGATCTTTGCTAAACAGCGTAAAGGTGCCACCGGCACTGCTCTGCTTCGCTTTATACCGGAGTTCACACTCTTTGTGGACGAAACCGATCGGGAGGATTGAAATGAGCCTTTGGTTGGAAACAGAAAAATTAAAGTTAATGCTATTGTCGGCCTATGCTCGCTTGGTGGATGAAGGGCAGCTCTCAGAGGCGCAGCTGGACCAAATTACTGATTTGCTCGAGGACATGCATAAATATAGCCAAGAGGATTTTTCCGATAAGCTTCGGGAAATTTGCGGCTTTATCCCAGGAGAGGAGCCTCCGCATGCAATTTAGTTTTTTGGATAAAATAGTTTTCGAGGTGAAAATATTTGCAGTATCGTGAATTTGGCACAACAGGCGCAAAGGTATCGCGCTTGGGTTTCGGTGCCATGCGCCTGCCTGATGATGAAAAGCAAGCTATAACTATCCTCCGCCGGGCTATGGATCTGGGTGTCAATTACCTGGATACAGCTCCAGGTTATATGGAGGGCAAAAGCGAAAAATTTCTCGGCAAGGCACTCCGGGGCTACAGAGAGCGGGTCTATCTTGCCACTAAAAACCCAATTGAAGATGCATCTGGAGATAACTGGCTGCGGCGGCTGGAGGCCTCACTTAAGCGGTTGGATGTGGACTATATCGACTTTTATCACATGTGGAGTATCAACTGGCAGCTCTACCAGGAGAAGATCGATGTACCCCACGGTCCCCTGTGGGCAGCACAAAAAGCCCTGGATCAGGGGCTGATTCGCCATCTCTCCTTCTCCTTTCATGATAAGCCAGAAAATATGATTAAAATCATCGACACAGGTCATTTCTCCTCTGTGCTTTGCCAGTATAATCTCTTGGACCGGGCCAATGAGGAGAGCATCGCCTATGCCAAAGCAAAAGGGCTTGGCGTGGCCATTATGGGCCCGGTGGGAGGAGGTAGGCTCTCTGCTGCCTCCCAGGAGATTGCAAAGCTAATCCGAGGCGGTGCGAAAAGCACACCTGAGGCAGCACTCCGCTTTGTCTTCTCCAATCCTAATGTGGACATAGCGCTTTCAGGCATGGGATCGCTTCAAATGGTAGAGGAGAATGTACAGGTTGCCTCAAGGCGAGATCAGCTCTCAGGGGAGGAACGAGAGCATATCATCCAGATGACCGAGAGCAATCGGAAGCTGTTGGATCTTTATTGTACAGGCTGCAATTATTGCTTGCCCTGCCCGCGGGGTGTTAATATTCCTAGAAATTTTGAACTGATGAACTACCATCGCATCTGGGGCCTGACAGAGTATGCCAAAGAGTATTACCAAGGCTTGGGCATAGAAGAGCAGGCCCAAAGTTGCCGTAGCTGTCATTTGTGTGAGGGGAAATGTCCCCAAAAGCTTCCCATCGCCCAAAAACTCCAGGAGACGCATCAGGCTTTGGGAAAATGAAAAGGAGGCCCAGGGCCTCCTTTTGTTTACATAATAGTAGTTGCTGTGGACTGGGAGAATTCTTGTTTGATTTGGCTAATCTCCTGATCTGATGCCATCTGGGCTGGTTTGTAGTAGTTTTTTTGGGATGCAACCTGATAGAGCTGATATTGGAACTGCTCGTCTTGATTGCGGATCTGCTGCAGGGTGCTGCGCAGCTGTTGGTTTGAGGTTTCGGAAATGGCTTTGGCATAGCTGCCTAAACTTGCTTTGGTGGTGGAGAGAACATCATTTACCATATCTTTCTCTTGCATAGACACACCTCCTATTTTAGGAAAGAAATTAATTTATCCCGGGTACTACGTGCAGATTGTGCCGACTGCTGAAGCATCTGCTTCAGCTGCGGATCGCTGCATTGGCCGGCATAGCTTTGCAGCTTGTTGCTAGCGGTCTCATGGGAGCCAATCAGCTCGCGCAGGTTTTGTAGCTCCATTTGGTTAAGGTTTGCCACAGACACACCTCCCCCTTTACATGATCATCTGTAGTGTGCCTGATTACATCTGGTTTATATGCATAGCCATGATCCAAAATTTGTGCCTTCCCTATGGTAAAAGTAATAGCTTCTGAGCCGACTCCTTTTCTGGGGAGAATTTACAGAAGAGTTAGCCGAAAACCCTATCAGCTTGCTGTGGGGATAAAAGCGGCACTTCTCTATCGATCGCTATCATTAAAATAAATTTTTAAATGAATGGTCGCGATACCTTGACATTGGTTATAATAATAGTATACAATATGTACATGATAATGTACATCGTAGGAGGTGTCAGTATGTCAATTATTAATGCAACAACTGCAAGAAATAATTTTTTTAAACTCATGGAAGAAGCTATTACTACACACGAGCCTATTTTTGTTACTGGTAAAAATGGAAATATCGTAGTATTATCTGAAGAAGACTATCGTTCAATTCAGGAGATCATTTATCTTAGCTCGTTGCCAGGAATGAGGGAAAAAATAATTAAAGGGCTAAATACGCCACTTGATGAGTGCGTAGAGGATCCAGATGAGTTATAGTAAATGGCGAGTAGTTTATACAAAGCAGGGCTTAAGAGATAAGAGAATTGCCTATGAAGTAGGATTTGGGAAAAAAATAGAATCTATTATCAAAGCGCTTAAACAAGATCCCTTTGTTGGGTATCCGCCTTTTGAAAAGTTGGTCGGTGATTTGAAAGGTGCATATTCTCGACGGATAAATTGGCAGCATAGAGTTATTTATCAGGTAATAAAAGAAGAAAAAAAGGTCAAGATAATCAGTATGTGGCTTCATTATGAGTAGAGGGCAATCACATGAGTTTTGGGACATCCTATTTTCGGGCAAGTGGGATGTTCTTTTTATGGTGTGCCTTAGTTCTTATAATCATTCCTTATAAATATCCAGTACCCGGGGATGAATTACCCAGTCCCGTGAGAATGCCTTGCCAAAAGCACTGTTCAAGAAAAGAAAAGAATGATCGCGAGCACTTGACAAAACTAGCTCTAGCCCATATAATTAATATGCGTTGGGGGGGTAGCTCAGCCTGGTTAGAGTGCTACATTGACATTGTAGAGGTCAGCGGTTCGAGCCCGCTCCTCCCCACCATTTTGCAAGTAGGACTGGTACTAGCCGGTCTTTTTTTGTTTTAAAGGGCCCTTTTGTATACATTTTTTCGCTCCCACATATAATAAACTTCAGGAAAGGGAGTGGAGAAATGGCAACTTTAGCCATCGGTACTGCCATCGAGAATCAATCGGCCACAGAACAGTTGGCCCATTGCCTGAAAACAGGCGGACTGGAAATAGAGCTGGCAAATTTGGGGCAATGGATCTTTTTAGGTTGTAAACTAGCAGGGGGGGAGCTGGTTGAATCCAATCTCTTGCGCTCCTTTGTGGCAGATGCTGTGGCAGAGCTGTTAGTCAACCAACAGCAAAAAGAACTAGCCACAAAAATTCTGCGTCACCACTACAGGGGGTTTACCCCCTCAGAGCGGGAGAGCATCATCAACAGAAGCATTGAGATTCTCAACTTGGATCCAGAAACAGGAGAGGAAGATACAAGGAGACAACGGCAAAGACGAAACCTTGTTTACGCAAGGCTAATGGAATGCTTAGCTGGCAGGCCCCAGATTGTTCTGGAGGGGTTTGTGCGTTTTCGCCTGAAGGAATACTACCGGGAACTGAAGCTAGCAGTGGATTTAGCTGTAGAGGAGCATACCCAAGATCAAGAATACCAAGACTTCATTTCCCTGTTGCGTTCCTTTGTGGAAATCCAGCCCCCTCAGTTCCAATTGATTCATGTAATAGATCAGGGAAATGAGTATTTGCTGCTAGATGAGCTGGAAGCAGAATTGGCTCCAGAGTTTTTAGAAGAGCCTTTGCCTGGTATGGAACCTGAAGATTCTCTTCTTAGCAACCTGATCACCCTAGCACCACAGGCCATTGTGCTTCACTTTTCAGCGAAGAAGGAGATCGGTCAGACCATCATCCAGGTTTTTGAGGAACACGTATCCATTTGCCAGGGCTGTAATCTTTGCCGCTGACTACACTTTGCAATTTTCCTGTGCTATAATAATCTCAGGGGGGAATTGCAAGATGAATAAGCAGATCGCTTGGCAAGATTTTCAGGTAGGGGAGCTACCGCGGCAGTCTTTGCTTGTGGAAACAGCAAAACAAATTGGTAAACGGATTGAAGAGTTAACAGATCTAAATCATCCCCATCTCTTGCGGGATGTAGCTGTGGAGCGCAAAGAGGGTCGCTACTTCTTAGGCCGGGAAACAAAACCAGGCCTCGTCTCATTAGATGCATACCTCAAAGATCAGATAGTAACGCCAGAACAACTTATGGATTGGCTAATTATAGCCTTGGATGTTTTGCAAACTGTGCATGAGGCAGGACTTTGTCTGGAGGGGCTTAGCCTTCAGAGTATTTTTATCTCCCCCCAAAAAGAAATCTACCTCACAGATCGTAGCCCACAAAGGAGGCTGGCGGCCTATCGGCCCCTGCCCCAGGCTGAAGAATACTTAGCGCCAGAATTATTTGGGGGACAGGAGCACAGTCAAAGCTCCGACATCTGGAGCCTGGGCATTGTAGCGTATCGTGCCATCTGTGGTGTTTTCCCCTTCACAGATGAACAGCCAAAGCTGATCGCTGAAAATATTATGGACCGAGAGCCCTTTGATCCCCGCTATTATAACCCCCAGATCGGCTCGGGTCTTGCAGGGCTAATGCTTAGTCTGCTGACCAAGGATCAAACTAAAAGACCTGGAGCTGCCGCAGCCCTCGGGTTAGCCCGGGAGGTGGAGGCAGCGGGCACAACTTTGGCCACTGGCCAGGAGGAAGCTGCTTTTGCCAGACAAAATACCAAGGTCCAGCGGGCAGAACGGGCCTGGCAACGGAAGCGATTCTTGCGCCATAACTGGGCCTGGTTTGCTGGGGGAATTGCTGTGGTCTTAATTATGATCTCTCTTTTTCGCAGCGGACAGACTAAGCCTGTGGTTACAGAGCAGACCTCACCTCGGGGGGTAGTTGAGCTCTATTACCAATCCTTAGACGATTTAGATGTGATGGTCATGGAGCAGACCATTGATAAAAAAGTAGGTAAACAGAATATTGATATGGTTAGCCGCTTGCATGTGATCGAGAAGGTTAACATGGGCATGCGGATGCAAGGTGGACAACAAAAAGACCCTGCACCTGATTTAGTCAAGGTTCAGGGTCTGGAGATTAAAGGCGGAAAGAGTGGAGATGCGGCTCGCTACACAGCCCGCTACAAGCTCACACTACCTGGCGAGGGTGGTTTTAAAACCACCCCTAAAGAGGACGAATTGGTGCTGCGGAAAGTGGAGGGCAAGTGGCAAATTGTGGAGCTTGCCTCCCGAGATCTATAGTTTCTCTGCAACCTCTTTTTGGAGCTTGTCCCCTAGTTCTGCAATTGAGATGGAGCCTAAGTCTCCTGCAATCCGGGAGCGAACACTGAGAGTTTTGCTCTCTAGCTCCTTGGGTCCCACAATAATCATATAGGGTATTTTTTGAAGCTGGGCTTCCCTGATGCGGTAGCCCAGTTTTTCGTCTCTAGCATCCAACTCCACCCTCAGACCCAAAGCTGCTAGTCGGTCTCGAACTTCTTTGGCATAGTCTGCTTGCCCCTCAGATAAGGGCAGCAGCATTACCTGCACCGGAGCTAGCCACAGAGGAAACGCACCTGCATAGTGCTCAGTTAAAATGGCAATAAAGCGTTCGATGCTGCCATAGATCACCCTGTGGATCATCACAGGCCTGTGCTTGGCACCATCTGGACCTATATACGTGAGATCGAAGCGCTCAGGGAGCATGAAATCCAATTGAATGGTACCGCATTGCCAAGATCTGCCCAGGGAATCCTCAAGGTGGAAGTCGATCTTCGGCCCGTAAAAAGCCCCATCCCCCTGATTGATTACAAACTCTTTGCCCAGCTTCTTCAAAGCAGCCTCCAGGGCAGATGTTGCCTGATCCCAAATCTCGGCGGAGCCCATGGAGTTCTCGGGCCTCGTGCTCAGCTCCACATGGTAGCTGAAGCCAAAGAGGCTGTAGAATTTATCCACCAGGGCAATCACCCCGGAGATCTCCTCTTCAATCTGCTCGGGTAGCATAAAGATATGGGCATCGTCCTGGGTGAAGGAGCGCACTCGCATTAGCCCATGGAGGGCTCCGGAGAGCTCATGGCGATGCACCAGCCCCAGCTCTCCCATCCTGATTGGCAGATCCCGATAGCTATGGAGTTGTCGCTTATACATCAGAATCCCGCCTGGACAGTTCATAGGCTTGATAGCATAGTTGTTCTCATCAATTTGGGTGAAATACATATTCTCTGCATAATGATCCCAGTGCCCTGAGCGATGCCACAGCTCCTCGCTGAGGATGATGGGGGTCTGGATCTCCTGATAGCCAGCTTTCTGATGTTCCTCTCGCCAAAAATCGATCAATTGGTTTTTTAAGATCATGCCTTTGGGGTGGAAGAAAGGAAAGCCTGGCCCCTCCTCATGGATGCTGAAGAGATCTAGCTGCTGGCCTAGCTTGCGGTGATCTCGCTTTGCAGCCTCCTCTAGCATTTTCAGGTAATCGTCAAGCAGGCTCTGTTTGGGGAAAGCTGTGCCGTAGATCCGCTGTAGCATGGGTCTGGTGGAGTCGCCTCGCCAATAAGCACCAGCTACGCTTTGCAAAGCGAAAGCTCTGATCATACCAGTTCTTGGCAAGTGTGGCCCCCGGCATAGATCCATAAATTCACCCTGCCGATAAAGGCTTACAGTCTCCCCATCCAAATCTCGGATCAGCTCCACCTTATAAGGCTCGTCTTGCTTTTCAAAAAGAGCTATGGCCTCGTCCCGACTCAGTTCCTCCCGGGAGAGAGGCAGATCTTCAGCTATGATCTGCTTCATTTGAGCCTGGATTTTCTCCAGATCCTCGTGGGAAAAGGGTTCGGGGAGATCGAAGTCATAATAGAAGCCATGCTCAATTGTGGGGCCGATGGCCAGTTTCACGCCAGGGAAGAGCCTCGTCACAGCCTGGGCTAAGACGTGGGCTGTGGTATGGCGGAGAATCTCTATCCCCTCTTGTGAATCCACTGTGATCAGTTCAAAGGGAATGGGGGTCTCGCTTTTGGGGAGCGCTTTTGATAAATCAACGAGCTCCTCCCCTAGGCGTGCTGCTACTGCGCGTTTTTTGAAGCGAGGCAGTGCCTGGGCGATTACTTCCTCTATGGTGGTGCCAGATGGGAATTGTTGGATCTTGCCATCTGGAAAGAGCAGTTTAGCCATGAAAAATAGCCTCCTCAAATACTAGGGATAGTAGAAATTGTTAGTCTAATTTTAGCACACGTCTCCTGTGGGCGCAAGAGATAGAAAAACGCCCTGCCAAAATAGCAGGGCGAAGCTAGATAATTTAGAAGAAAAGGATTAGGAATAGGAACAGGATGATGATGAAGAACCAAGAACCACCAAATCCAGGTCCAAAACCGCGGGTGTTGGCCACAAAGCTCACCTCCCCCTACTGGAACAGAGGGAGTTTTCTCCCTTTTGATCTAATATACTGTCCTAGCTTCTGCTTGGTGAAAACTTTAGAGAAAAAGTGTCTTTTGCTATAAATCATTCGGATAGATAAAAACCAGCGCGATCCCATTTTCTAGGGAAAGTTCCACAGGTTCCTCTAAAAATTCATTGCTAATGGTTCGGGTGTCACCAAGGTCAATGTGCACCCCAAGTAGGGGGTAACGCGCCCCCGAGATAGAAAGCCCCTCTAGCTTCAGGCTCAGGGGGAGGATAGAAAAACACATCCCATCTTGGGGCTCCAAAGTTAGCTGATCTTGCAGGAGGTAGATCTCCTGCTGGCCGTCGCTAACTATCCCCTGGGCACCCCTTTGGGCTATAAAAAGCAAAAGCTGTGCATTGGCCAGGGAATGATCAAAACGTGTGCCCAACCCGCCCCAGATTAAGAGCTCCTCTACTCCGGAAGTCAACACATGTTCCACAGCCAACTGGGTATCTGTCTTATCTTTAGCTGAGGGGTAGGTAAGGAGGGGAATTTGCTTTGCTTTGGCCCAGGCTAAGGCCCCAGGCGATGCAGAATCGAAATCGCCTATGGCAAAACTGGGGAGCACATTGTGCTTTCGGCAATGATCCAACCCCGAATCTATAGCCACAATTAGATCTCCAGCTTTAATTTTCGGCATCTTATACAGATTGCCGCCAGCAAATAACACAGCACGTTTACTCATGGTTTGCCTCCAGGTGAGAAAGTAGTTTGGCTTTTAGCGCTACGAGCTTTGGGTCTGTAGCTACCCTAGGCCTTGGCAGGTCAAGCTCAAGCTCCAAGCTAATGTGGGCTGGCCGCGGGCTTAAAAGATAGATTCGATCCGAGAGGATCAGGGCTTCCTCCACGTCATGGGTGACAAAGACGATTGTGTGGTGGAATTCCTCCCAGACCCCCAGAAGCCATTGTTGCATCTCGCGTCTGGTGATAGCATCTAAAGCGCCAAAGGGCTCATCTAGGGCCAAGATAGGCTTGTGACAAAGGATGGTACGCAAGAGGGCCGCCCGCTGTCGCATACCACCTGAAAGCTCTCTGGGAAAGGATTCTTCAAAACCCTCCAGACCAAAGAGGGGGAGGAGTCCTGTGGCCTCCTTTTGTGCTGCTGCTAGATCTTCACCCATAATTTCGGGTCCCAAAAGCAAGTTTTCCAACAGCGTGCGCCAAGGAAAGAGGAGATCCCGTTGGGGCATATAGGCCACAGGCTTTTTTGGTCCCTCTCCGATAAAGTGCACACTACCTTTTTGAGGTTTTAGCAGTCCTGCTAAAACCTCAAGTAGGGTGCTTTTACCGCAGCCACTGGGCCCGATTAGGGACACAAACTCTCCGGCCTGGGCCCCGATGCTCACGTCTTCCAGAACCTGGAGCCCAGGAAAGTGGAGCGTTATGTTTTGGGCACAGAGTTCCACTGTTAGTCCTCCCGAGGCAAAAAGGCATTGGTGAAGGCGGCTTTGGCATCAAGTTTGCCCGGTATCAGCTGATTTTTATAGAGCCAGTTTCCAAAATCCTCCCAGACTGCTTCCTTTTGCTCACCCCAGCGAGGTGCATCGTCACGGTAGCGGGGACTGAGCCACTTTTGGCTCTCCCGGATTAGCTTGGGGTTGGTATCGGGGAGGTATTTAATTAAAATCTCCGCTGCACGATCAGGATTTTCTTCAGCATATTTATATCCCCGAGCTGTGGCAGCCAGGAACTTTTTCACAAGCTTGGGGTCTTTTTCTATTTTCCCCTCAGAGGTGATGATCACAGGTGTATAGTAGTCTGGGACTGCCTCGAAATAATCTGCCATGGCCATCACATTTAAGGGTAGCTTCCGCAGCTTGGCTTCGATTCCCTGCCAGCCGTAGAAGATCTGAGCAAAATCCATGTCCCTCCCTAGCATCCTGAGTAGGTCGCCACTGCCAACCTGCACGTAACTGGGCTCTCCTTTGCCGCCATCGAAGTTAATCATGGATTTTAGGATCGCCTGTTCAATTGGGAGTCCCCAGCCGCCGTAGCGTTTGTCCACAAAATTCCGGGGGGTTTCGATCCCAGAGTCTTTTAGGGAAACAAAGGCTGCTGTATTATGTTGGATTACAGCTGCGATAGAGACAATTGGCACGCCCTCGAGTCTGGAGGAGGTTACATATTCCTGGAAGCTAATCCCAAAGTCCACTTTCCCAGCCCCTACAACTGCCTCCACTGTTGTGTTTTGAGGGGTGATGATTTTAAGGTCTATGCCTTCCTCTTCATACCAGCCTTGCTCTAAAGCTACAAAGATGCCAGTGTGGTTGGTATTGGGTGTCCAATCCAGCAGTAACTGTACAGAACGGTTTTCCTGTTTGGGCCACAGTAGCAATGCTGCCACAAGAACCAGGACTACGACAATAATTGTTTTTTTCATGATATCATTCCTCTCTTGGTGGGGCCAGTTTACCTGTGGCCTCCACCAGGGCAAAAAAGAAAAGGGAAGCTAGAACAATAATGCTAATTCCAGCAAAGACCGAAGCGGTCTTAAAGGCGTGGGCAGAGCTGAGCAGATAAATTCCAAGGCCCCTGTCGCTGCCCATCCATTCTGCTACCACAGCTGCTGTGACGCAGTAGCTGGCAGCAACGCGCAGCCCTCCGAAGATGGCAGGCCAGGCTTGGGGCAGCTTCACCAGCCAGAAGACTTGTCCTCTGTCTGCGCCCATGGACTCCACGAGTCTGATCATCTCCCTGTCCGCTCCCTCCAACCCCACTACTGTATCTAAGGCCACAGGGAAGAAACAAGCCAGGACCACCACAATTAGCTTCGGCGCTAGACCAAAGCCCAACCAGACTGCAAGCAAAGGCGCCAAGACCAAAAGGGGAATGGTCTGAGAGATCACAAGCAAGGGATAGAGAATAGGTCTGAGCACTTTAGACTGGGCAGTGGCAATGCCAACGCCGATGCCCAAAGCTGCAGCCAGACCCAGCCCTAGGGCAGCTTCCCCAACTGTCCGCTGGCTATGATGCCACAGTACAGCTCGGCTTTGCCAAAGCACAGCTAGCACCTCCGACGGTGCAGGCAGGAGCCAGGCTGGAATTGCAAAGAGGCGTACTACCAGTTCTAAGAGGAGCACTAGGACCACTAGCGCACCTACCGCGGAAAGCTTAGGATTGATATTTTTTAGTTTTTTCATCACTACTCCCCAGCTCTTCACCTGAAGCCAACTTCATGTAGGTGATCACGGTTTTTACGCCTGTTGCCAGTACAGCCTCATGAGCCCTTTGGGCTAAAGCCAGAAGCTGGGACAGCTCGCCTTCCACTGTGGTTTCAAAGGGTCCAACCTGGTAGGGAAGGCCTGAGTCAATAATAACCTGGATAGCTGCATCCACGGTTTTGTAGACCTCCTCCCGGGGAGCGTCTAAAATAGGTAGACATTGGATTGCTAAAGCTGATTTCATTTTTTTCACCTCCAAAAAAAGAAAATCGCTGACTGAGTGTCAACGATTTTTCAAACATGAAAATTCCTCCGCTGGCATTACCCAGATCAGGTCTCAGGGTCGGTGCATGCACCCTCTCAGCCGGAAAATCCAGCTCCCCTCTATATTTTGCCTTATCTAAAGTTTACCACGCTCTGCTGCTTCTGGCAAGTCCCCCGGATTTTGGAGAATCCCGTGGAGGAAAATAGTGCTTACCTGCTCTCCTAAAAGCAGCATTTCTCTGTGCTGGTGGAAGCGCCCGGGTTTTGCGAAAAACTCTTTGATTGCCAAAAGGCAAAGCACAATCACATGAGGAGATAGTTCGCGCCTGATGATTCCCTCCCTTTGGGCCCTGTGGATTAGCTCCTGGAAGCTGCCAAAGAAGAATTTTTGAGAAACTGAGAGCAAATCAGCAACTAGTTGAGGATAGTGTTCTGTTAGATCTAAGATTAGTTCCCCGGAGATCTCAGGCTCGGGTTTGAAGCTGAAAAGCCGCTCTATAGCCACCACAGGTGTAGGAGCTTGTTCAATCAGCTCCTCTAGTTGACGAGCAAATTTATCAATCAGTCCTCGCACGGCTGCTTCAACTAAACTTTCTTTGTCTTTGAAGTATTTATAGATGGTCATTTTGGAGACAGGAGTCTGTTTTGCAATGTGATCCATAGTTACCTGGCTCGGGCCTTGTGCCAGAAAAAGTTCTGTTGCCCGAGTTAAAATTAGTTCTTTTTTGCTTGTGGCCACTGTGATCCCTCGCTATAGATTTAAGTTCTTCCGTGCCAGGATCTCGCTTCCCACAACTAACCCTATGATATAGATGCCAAGGCTGGTAGCTAAGGAAGAGAAAGAGAGGGCATGGTTGTCTAAGATGGCAAAGAGATCAAATAACTGAAAGATGCTAAGCTTTGCCAGGTTACTGAGAATTCCCCCCATGCCAGCTAACGATTTGAAGAGAAAGGAGAGAAGCACAAAGCCTACTCCTAAGGCTAAGGCTGTGCGCTGGTTATCTATGAGACAACTGAGGACATAGCCAATACCAGCTGTTGCTAGAGCTGTAAGATAGGCTGAGAGGAAAACTAAAAAAAGCCCTGTTGGATTTGTGATGGAGACAATAGTGCTTCCTACAGCAAAAGTTACAGCGGTACCGATGAGGAAGACAAAACTGATTTGCAAAAAATCAGCGCCTGCTTTGCTCCAGAAGATGTTCCTGCGGCTGTGGGGTGTGACAAAGAGAAACTCTCCTGTCCCCTGATCAATTTCTCGGGAGATGGAGGTGCTTGCTAAAGCTATGGCAAAGGAGGCCAAAAGGAGGACGAAAAATACATAGGGTTCGCTTGCCATCCAGCCTTCGAAGGTGGTAAAGCTCTCCACGTTAATATTGAAAGAGTCTAAAAGCGCTTGGGGAAATCCTTCTATGAGCTCTGCCATCTCAACGTTGTCAATAATCAAGGTTGTTGTTGACACGAACATGATCATAAGTCCTGCAATAATCAGGGTCCAGGTTAAGAGGTTCTTTCTACCCAGATAAAGTTCATGGCGAGTTAAGTTGAGCGATTTCATTTAGGATCCTCCCCTCGGCCATAGTATTTCATAAACAGTTCCTCCAATGACGGCTGTTTGATGATGATATCCGAAATTGGGTGCTGTGCAATTGCAGCTAGGGCCTCATGCAGATGTGATTGTACATGGAAACTGTGGATCCCGTCTGTGTAGCGGACAGAGGGGTCGATTTGTGCAAAACTATATTTTTCCCGCAAGTCGCCCTCTTCTTCATATCTAACCTCCACAATCCTCTCAGCCCTGCCTGGGAGCTCTGCTACCGAAGAAAGATTAATCAGCCTCCCCTCTCTGATGATTCCCACTCTGTGGCACAGTTTTTCAACTTCTGAGAGCACGTGGGTAGAGAGGAAGATGGTCATGCCTTGGGCATTTTTTTCTTTGAGGAGCTCAAAGAATCTACTTTGGATTAGAGGATCCAGCCCTGAGGTTGGTTCGTCTAAAATCAACAATTCTGGTTCATGGAGGAGGCTTTGAATGATGGCAAGCTTTTTTCTGTTGCCCAGAGAATATGATTTTACAGTTTTTGTGAGGTCTAGCTCCAAAAGCTCACTCAACTCTTCGATCTGGGCTGTGGGAAGCTCATAGAGCTTTGCAGATAGCTCCAAAAGTTGCTTGCCTGTGAGTTCGTGGTAGAAGTTAATTTCAGAGGGGAGGTAGCCGATGCGCTGTCTGATGCGTGGGTTCTCGCCTTTGATTTGCTGTCCAAACAAAGTGAAGCTGCCGCTGCTGGGGAAGATGAGTTGCATCAAAAGACGAATGGTGGTGGATTTGCCTGCACCATTGGGACCAATAAAGCCGAAGATCTCTCCTTTTGGGATTTCCAGGTTCAAATCCACAATCCCCTTAGTTTTCCCGTAATATTTGGTCAATTTTTTGGTTTTTAGAATCTCCATCTGGTTCCCTCCCTGTACTGGATATTAATTTTAAGTACATTATATTCTGTATCGAACTGGTTGTCAAGGGATTATTGTACTATTATTTTATTTAAAGTATATTCTTTGTCCTTTAATTTATTAATCAGGAATATCAGTTTGTAAAAGAAAAGGGATGTATAGAAAAAGGGCGCAAGACGCTAGATGACAAAAATCATTTTTGGGGGATGGGCAAATGCCACTGAACTTTTGAATTTACTGCAACCCTTACCCTTTATTCGGTTGCTGTTGCATTTTCAAATAACCGATTGGAACATTTTGTATCGAAATTGACTTTGGTATTGTATTTTTCCTTTGCAATGTGCTATACCATGTAATTGAGGTGTTCATATGCAGAACTTAATTGTTCGCATTCAAAAAGCTGAATTAAACAATTTTAGGAATGTCGAACATGGCAAATTCAACTTTGCATGCAATTTAAAAAAAGATATATTTGAAGATGGATCAGATATACTGGGTCTTTATGGTCAAAATGGTTCTGGGAAGACTTCATTTATCTATGCCCTTGCTTTGTTGGAGGCATTGTTGTCTGGAAAACGATTGCCAAGAGATATTGTAAATTACATTACTGTTGGTAAAGATAGCGCTCAACTTATTTTCGAATTTAGTTTGAAAGATGATGTTTCGTTTTACAGAGTTATTTATGAATTTTGGCTGCAAAAGCGAGAACCTAGCACCACCGATGAGGAAGATCAAGATTGTTTCACGTGAGAAACTAAGCTATTCCGCTTTGGTTGAAGGTAAATGGACAAAGATGCAGCCTATCATTAATTACGATTACTCTAGCAAAGAAGTTTTTGTTCCAAAAGTTAAATTTGCAGAACTTACAAATCAGGATCAAAATGCGATCGATGAGTTACGTGTTGCAAAAAAGTATGCTATAAAACAATCAACTTCTTTTATTTTTTCAAGGGATACACAAAAACAGATCTCAAAAAGTTGTTCTAACAAGGTATATAAGGATATTTTCAGTAGCCTATATATTTTTGGACGATACAACTTGTGTATTATAGATAATCGTAGCATTGGTTTAATAAATGCTAATGTACTTTTACCTTTTAGTTTTAAATTCTCGAAAGGTAATTCTTTATCTATGGGAAGCATTCCTATTAAATTAAATGGACCATCTGTTATACCAGAGGACGTTTTTGATATCATCAATGAAGTTATTAATACATGAAGGCTGTTTTAGGGGAGATTATTCCAGGATTATCGGTTGAACTTATTAACCTTGAAAAACAGCTAATGCCCGATGGTAAGACAGGTATGACTGTTGAACTTGTTTCAAACAAAAATGACAAAAAAGTACCCTTGCGCTATGAGTCTGATGGTATTAAAAAAATCATTTCCGTGTTACACATGCTTATTTTTATGTACAACAATCCTTCCATGACAGTTGCAATAGATGAATTAGATTCGGGTGTTTTTGAGTATTTGTTGGGAGAGATTTTAAAAATAATTGATGAATCTGGTAGGGGACAACTGATTTTCACCTCTCACAATTTCGGCCACTGGAAATACTCCATAAGCAATCTATTATTTTTACAACTACCAATTCTAAAAATCGTTATATTCGCTTAACCAATATAAAGTCAAATAATAATTTAAGAGATTTTTATTATCATGACCTTATTTTGGGAGGGCAAAAAGAATGTATTTATGAATCAACAAATAGTTTTGCCATTGCTCGGGCTTTCAGAATAGCAGGTAGACATCATGAAAGCTAAAAAAATTATTCTATTTATTGTCGAAGGAATTACTGATCGAACTTGCCTTGGTTTCGTTTTAGATAAATTATTAAGCAACCAATTGGTCCGTTTTGCAATAACTGGAGGTGATATCACAACGAAAACTGGAAATAACACTTCTAATATTGTTGCTAAGATAGGAAACATTATTAGAGACTTTAGTGGTAATGTTTTTACAGCGAAAGACTTCTTTGAAGTAGTGCATTTAGTTGATATGGATGGAGCTTATATATCTCCTGATAAAGTGATTTCATCCGAATACGACGCTCCATTTTATACGGATGATAATATTTTGACCAATAATGTAGAAGGTATCCTTAGAAGGAACAGGCAGAAAGTTGAAATACTTAATCGGCTTATATCTTTAAATAAAGTAAAGACGATTCCCTATAGTGTATATTATTTCTCATGCAATCTGGATCATGTAATACATAATCACCCTAATTTAACACGTAGAGAAAAGAATCAATATGCTAATAAATTCGAGGATAGGTTTATTACATGTCCGGAAAAATTTTTAGATTTCTTAAATAACCATGATTTTGCAGTTGAGGGTGATTATGACGATACATGGAGCTTTATAAAAATTGATAAGCGCTCTTTGCAACGAGTTACAAACTTTCAATTATATTTTAAGCGTTCCAAAAACTCACGAAACGACTTAGAAAAAAGATTAGCAGTATAGCAAGGAAAAGCCGTTTGACTATACCGTTTTGGAAGTCGATAAAGGAGGCCTCCTTTGTAGTGTTTTGTGTTACTTGAAGGCCAATTCGGTATAAAAAAAGACCTTCGAAAATTGTTCGAAAGCCTTGAAGTTCAAATTGGCAAAGGTACTATCTATTGATAAAATGCACACACCTTATTCCCCGGGGGGTTCAAATTTAACGATTCTAGGGTTTTGCACACCCCTTAAATTGTAGTTGATTTCGGGTCACGCTAGTAGATGTGATATGCGTAGCTCCTTTTTTATATGAAGGAAAACAGAGCATTTATGAAGAATATTAGTTCAGAATGGGATTTGAGTTGAATTTCAAGTTTGGCAGTTATATATATTAGTGTCTGATATAATAAAAGGGAACATTTAACATTTTAAAAGATAGGAGCGGTGCCAAGGATGGGGAAATTACGATTTAAATTTAGGAAATGTATAATTTTAATTGGCGCCATATTTATTCTCTCTTCTAACTGCTTGGCAGATAATAAAAAATTGTTTTTAGCAATTGAAAAAGAAGATGTTGGTGAGGCGAAGCAACTTATATCTAAAGGTGTGGATATTGAATTAAGAAATGAAGTGGGTATGACACCGTTAATGTTTGCAGCAAGATTCAATAAAGGTCTTGATATTATAGAAATGCTTATGAGATTTGGAGCGGATGTCAATATTAGGGATAAAGATGGCAGAACACCGCTAATGTATGCAGCCGGGTTTAACGACTGCTTAGGTATTATAGAGGTTCTTATAGAAGGGGGGGCTAATGTAAACGACAGGGATAAAAAAGGTATAACCCCGCTAATGTACGCTAATAAATACAGTTTTAACCCTTTAGAGGTTTCAAGTTTACTTTTAGTTTTAGGGGCTGATGCAACGTTAGAGTGCCAAGAAAATAAAACAGCCTTAGATTATTTAAAAACAAATAGTCTTATGGTTAAGAAGAAATTTGATTTAGTTAATGTGGTAGTAGACGAAAAGTTAGATAAGGTGAGCTCCCTTATAACGTTGGGTATTAATGTTAATGACAGATATGATAATGGTTGGACACTTTTGATGTATGCTGCAAAGTATAATAACGGTCTGGAAATTCTTGAAATGCTTTTGAACTTGGGAGCGGATGTTAATATTAGGGATAAAGATGGTAGAACTTCATTGATGTATGCTGCAAGGTATAATAGTAACCCAGATATCATCAAAACGCTCTTAAATGAAGGTGCGGACATTAATATTAGAGATCAAAACGGTAGAACATCATTAATGCATGCTGCGAAATACAATAGCAACCTTGAAGTTACCAAAACGATTTTAAATGCAGATGATAACGTTAATATTAAAGATGAGAATGGTATGACACCATTATTATTTGCGGTAAAACATAACGAAAATCCTGGCATCACCATGTTTTTTTTGGATGCGGGTGCAGATGTTAACGTTATAAGCAAAGATAACTTTATACCATTGATTGAAGCCTTAAAAAAGGACAATTTAGACATCATTGAGGCCCTTTTGGTTAGAGGTGCTAATGTCAATGTTCGGAACAAAGATTATTATACACCATTAATGTATGCTGCGGAAAATATTGGGAATCCCGCTGTAATTGAACTTCTTATAAATGCAGGTGCTTATATTGATGCTACGGGTTATTTCCCATACCAGACACCATTGATGCTTGCTGCAGAGAGTAATAAAAACCCTGAGGTTGTCAAATCACTTTTAAACGCAGGTGCCAATGGCACTTTAGAATCTTCTGATAAAAAAACCGCTTTCGACTACGCTAAGGACAATCCCGCTATTAAAGATAGCGACGCTTATTGGTTATTAAACGATGCCCGTTTTAAATAGGCCAAAAGCCTGATCAAGTGAAGGGGGAATAAAACATGAAAGAGGTTTTTGGCCCTATAACGGGTTTTAAAATAATAGAGGGGCCAGAAGACGCTCCAAAACGCCTAGATCTAAAAATTGATACTTCTGGTATTGAACAAATAACCATTGTTTTTCCGCGTATTAAAAAAGTAACTCATTCGTTTGAACACGTTCAAGCGAAAGTAGTCGGGAATGATAAGCTTTTGCTAGTATTATCTGATCAACGCTATATTGTACAAGCTAAGAATCCCGAACGCTATATTAAAAAGATCGATGGGGTTACGGAGAAAGTTAAAAAGAAAATACCAAAGACAAAAACTATCAAAGTGAAAACTGTTATTAACCGTAAAGGTACGGGCGTGCAATGCGTAGTATGTGGTCGAGAGCAGGCAAATGCTACCTGCAAGCAGTGTGGCGGTAAGGTTTGTCCTTCTCATTCAAACTATGTTGGTGGTGCTACCTATTGCCATCGCTGTATGATAATTTGTCCGAAATGTAAAAGTCCTCAAGTATCTGCTCATAAAAGTGGGTTTAAAGCTGGCCAAGCAATTTTGGGTTGGGCACTCGGTGGTATTTTACTTGGTGCGCTATTAGGCACATCGGATATGGGTGATATTGAACTTTTCTGCCATTCGTGTGGTAATAGATGGAAGCCAAGTGTGTAACAATACATTGTAATTTGGGGGGAATGTTTTTATATTAGTCAAAGTATTATTTTCCAAGCTCTTGGCATACCAGGTAAAGCAATGCTTATTATTGAGCGTTTTGAGTGGGATTGGGCTATGATTGAATACATAACCTAAAGGCTATCCTAAAAGTAGGCCACCACGGAAGCAACTCATCTACGACCGATAGCTTCTTAAAAGCGATTTCGCCAAAAGTTGCTGTTATCTACGCTGGTAGGGGACAGTTATGGACACCCCCGCCAAGAAGTTCTTACTTGTCTACATAGTGCAGGAATGGAAGTCTATCGTACAGACGAGCAAGGCACAATTATTGCCTCAAGTGATGGGCAGAGGGTAACCTTTAATGTTAAGGCATCGCCAATTAAGCCCAACGCACCGCCTGCAAACAGCACACCCCAATCGACAAGTGTAGGCGGTTTGGCTTCTGCGAGCAAAGATGTAACTTTTTATGTGACGAATACCGGAACAAAATATCATATGAGTGGTTGTAGATCGCTTAGCAGGAGCAAAATTCCGATCAAGTTATCTGAATTAAAAGGGAAATACGAGCCTTGCAAAATATGTAATCCGCCGAGGTAGGCTTGAGGATAGTTGCAAGGGATACGTTATAAATATTAAGTCACGCTGGTGACACTGTACACTAAATTGATTTTTTGGAATCTCTTTTAGTTAGGGGGTTATTCGTAAAACATTTTTGAAATGGAGGTATTCAAAATGACTAGAACGAAGTGGTTTACATATATATTTTTATCAACAATTACACTTTCACTTGTTTCAATTGTAAACTTTAGGGTTATTGCAAATGCTAACAGTATCTTTGTACGTATTGCAAAAGAAAAAATTAGAGAATCTCCAAATGGAAAACATGCTGGCGAATTGGTTCAAGGAACAAAGTTAAACGTTATTGAACAGCAAGGAGACTGGATAAAGGTTCAATATGAAGGATGGATATGGGCAAAGTCAACCACGACAGATTACTCTTTAATAGATAATGAAAAAAATTGCCCATTGCAAGTAATTCGGACATGGGTGGAAAAGAATTCTGCCGGGACCCCAGAGGCACACGTCATAGTTAAAAATATTTCCGATAAAGAAATTGATGCCTATAAAGTATATTTACACTGTTTCAATGCCTTTGATGAGCCAGTAAACTATTACTTACACGGTCAGAATGTTTTTTCAGGTATTGCGCAGGATGAAATCCTTAAACCAGAAGAGGAATCATGTGAGTACCAATATTGGTCATTATTTGGATACGACACTACAAAAAAAATAACAGTAGAAATAACGGAAGTACATTTCGTGGATGGAACGACCTGGAAAAATATTAATTTGGCAAACAAAGAAGAACAAGGATTTTATGTCCTAGAATAGTTTCCACCATCAAAACCCCATGCGCCCCCTTTTCAAATTTGCACCCCCCCTGAGAACCCTCAATTTTGGCAATCGTGCAATTGTATCAAAGACGGTTTTTATACCGATATGTTCCTCCCGAGTTTGATACAAAGCAAAGGAGCGGTTCTTGCTTGATTATTTCATGAGAAGGGATCCAGTATCTCCGAAATCCAGTTCCACCTATATTCCCCATCAGATCCACCTGGATTCCCGGACAATTATAACAAGGAAACGTTCATTTTCGTTGATAAATAGTATGTTTAGGGCAAAATAGCTATTGCAAAATTAGCCATTCCTTGGTATAATTATAACAGGGAATGGAGGTGTTGGTTTGGCTATTGTTCACTTGAAAAACAAGAAAAACGGTGTTACCTACGTCTATGAATCTGAGGGGTATTGGGACAAAGAAAAACAGCAATCCAGAAGCCGGCGTAAATGTATTGGTAAACTTGATCCAGAAACAGGCGAACTTATCCCATCTAAAAAATATCTTGCGGAACAGGAGCTTGAAAAGTTAAAAGCATCACCTGGCCCTGTACCAACTACTGAAAGTAAGAAGCTGTTTTGGGGGGCAACTTATTTATTAGATTCTATCGGTGAACAGCTGGGAATAACTAAGGATCTAAAATTGTGCTTTCCTGAAAACTATGAAGATATACTTTCTGTTGCATATTTCCTTGCTTTAGAAGAGGCTAACACAATTAGCAGATTCCCTAAATGGGGAAGAACTCATTTTCATCCTTCAAATAACGAACTGACTTCCCAAAGAATTAGTGAGTTATTTTATGATATCGACGAGAATGGAAAACAAAAGTTTTTCAAATTACAATTTAAGCGAAGGATTGAAAATGAATATCTTGCCTACGATACAACTTCGATTTCTTCTTATTCCAAATTACTCAAACAGGCGAAAAGGGGGAAAAACAAAGAACATGACCCATTGCCACAAATTAACCTTGCTCTAGTATATGGGCAAGATTCAAGGATTCCTGTTTATTATCGAAAGTTGCCGGGGAATATTAATGATGTCACAACAATAAAAAAACTTTTGCTAGACATGGGTTTTCTCTCACCTAAGCAGGTAAAATTCATTCTTGATCGTGGATTCTATAGCGAAGCGAACATAAATGATCTTTATACAAATCACTATAAGTTTCTTATTTCTACCAAGGTGAGTCTTTCGTTTGTACAGGAACATTTAAATCCAGTCCGCGATGAGTTAAAAACTCGCTCATGTTATAGTCCTAAACATAGGATTCACTATTTTTCCAAAACTATTTCTTGGGAGCATACTTATACTAAAAAACGAAGCGGCGAGGTTGTTAAGTCTAGTAAACGCCTTTACTTGCACTTGTACTATGATGAAGAAAGGGCCGTAGATGATAGAATAGGATTTTATAAGCGTTTAGATCAATTAGAAGAAGAAATCAAAAGTGGTAAAATTGAGCCTAATAACATAAAGGTTTGTGAAAAGTATTTCACTGTAAAGAGGACACCGAAGCGAGGACTAAAAATAACGCCAAATCAAGAAGCCATTGACAATGCTATGAAAAACTTTGGATACTTTACCCTTAGTTCTAACATAATCAAAGATGCTCTTGAAGGACTAGAAATATATCGTTCCAAAGATATCATTGAGAAAGCTTTTGGTAATCTCAAAGAACGATTAAGCATGAGACGGATGCGTGTTCATTCTGAAGAATGTTCAGAGGGAAAACTTTTCGTTCAATATATAGCACTTATTTATGTAGCGTATATTGATAAAATAATGAATGATCATAACATCTATGGTAAATTTACCCTCCAGGAGCTTTTGGATGAGTTGGATGTTATTGAGCGTTTCGAACAACCTAGCAAAAGACATCATGTTGGGGAAATCACCAAAAAGCAAAGGGATCTATATGAGATTTTCGGGATTGAACCGCCGTCTTAAAACCTTGTTATAATTCCCCGGGAATTCAGGATGTAAAAGAACTCTCGGGGACAATTGATTCATTGAAATTCTTGAAATTCATTACGGCAGTGGCAGCACGCACAAGTCAAGTGGTGAATTATGCTGATATTGCCCAAGATGCTGATATGAATCAAGTAACAGTTAAAAAATGGCTTTCAATTTTAGAAACGTTAGGGATCATATTTTATCTGCATCCCTATTCAAATAATACCCTAAAAAGGACAATTAAGACACCAAAGTTATACTTTGCTGATACAGGCCTTTGTGCCTATCTGACAAAATGGAGCAGTCCCCAAACACTTGAAAGCGGTGCTATGAATGGCGCTATGCTAGAGAATTATGTGGTCAATGAGATTTTCAAAAGCTATCATAATTCAGCTAAAACTCCCTTCATATATTATTATCGGGATAAGGATATGAAGGAGATAGATTTACTCATCGAAGCTGATGGGAAGTTATCTCCGATTGAAATTAAAAAGACTGCATCACCAACCCCACAACTAATCCGTGTATTTAAAACACTAGATAAGGGAAATGTCAAGCGTGGAAACGGTGCGGTGCTTTGTATGAAAGAGAAACTAATGGCGCTTGATCGTCAGAACTATATAATTCCAATTAGTCTTATATAAGTTTCAGGGATGTAAGATTCTGCCGGTTCAGGCATGACAATTAAAAAGTGCGGAAATTACGTAGAATCATCGGAGGAGGGCGCTTTGTGAATGCAAAAAGTCTTACGCCCTACCGGAAAAAGATAGTCCTGATCTAGCTGTGAAGATATCTTTAAATAACCTTAATAAAGCTGAAGGTCTTTGGCCTCTATATTTGCTATGGATGTTGGAGAGTTTTGTGGAAACATCTTTTTAGCTCAGGTGGTGTTGGTTGCAATGCGTTTCTTGGCCCCTGTTTCGGGGCTTTTTTATTTTGCAATAGAACTGTATCGATTTTGCAGAATTGTCAGTGACGTAGAAAAACATGTGTTATAATAGAAGGGAAGCAATTTTTAAATAGGAGTGATGAGGTTGAAAACCAAAGCTTTTGGGACATTCACAAAAAAAGGTGGATATTGCTATAGAACTTCTGCCTTCATCCAGTGGGGAGATTCAACCGAATCAATAGGAGCAACGCTATTGCTATACCCCGGCGATGCTAAATTAATAGATCCCAATACTGACTCAGGAGAAATAACCTTTGATCAAACATTGGAACAGCTAAAAGACTTAGTGGAGAGAATCTATGATCAAAACAAGGAAATGAATGGCCGCTTTCAGATCTATAATCTCTTTCCTCTCACCTTGGCTAATGCACCAGAGGAGAGCGGGGAAAAAGCATTGCTGGAAATCTTTAGCAAACTATATAAAAGCGGAGAATCATTAATCACGAAGCCAAACGTAAGTGTTGAAGACTTGAAAAAGCACCCCTGGATCTTAGTGGGCTGGGGTTGCCAGAATGAACACGGAAATTTAGATTATCTAAGATATGATTGGCGAAACCTGATCCGCAAAGCAAAAATCAGAGTTTTAGGTCGCCAGTCAGATGATAACAAATGGAATTATGATCACCCCAACCAACGTGGTAAAAAGAAACGAGCCGACTGGGAGCAAGATATCGTCGATCAATATCAAACGAATGATGACGAACAAAAAAAGGAGGGATCAATATGGACATAAATATCAGCAATCTGGAGCGAGTGCGCGGCGGGATCTGGGGCGTGGCCACTGGCGACGCCCTAGGCGCCACAGTGGAATTCATGGACAGAGACGAAATTAAAGCCAAACACGGAGTGCTGCGCGAGATCATCGGTGGCGGTTGGATGGGGCTCCGGGCAGGAGAGTGGACCGACGATACAGAAATGACCCTAGCTGTGGCCGAGGGGATCTTCGAAGACAAAGAGCAACCTATAGAGCCCATAGGTAAACGCTTTTTAGAGTGGCAAGCAGGTGAACCTAGGGATATTGGTTATACAGTGGCGGCTTCTATCGGTGCCTATAAGATTTCAGGCGACTGGCACAAGGGAGCCTTTGCCGTTCATGAATTAGATGGCCAAACCGCAGGCAACGGCTCCTTGATGCGAACTTTGCCTGTAGCCTTCGCCTACAAGACCCCAGAGGAAATCTACATGCGGGCAATTGAAATCTCCCGTATGACCCATTGGGATCTTCAGGCAGGACTTTGCTGCGCTTACTATTGTATT
>ENA-UOOK01001375-UOOK01001375.1-fermentation-metagenome-genome-assembly--contig:-NODE-1375-length-31971-cov-13.181915_pt1 | contig 31971 bp, 26 predicted proteins | sample MGYA00245777_ERZ724023 | MGnify/ENA primary metagenome ERZ724023 (study PRJEB28704, sample SAMN03018312) | fermentation metagenome | biome: anthropogenic terrestrial biome; feature: soil...
CTGTTCGTAAAACCGATAGATGCCCCTCATTTTAATGAGGGGAGCAGTCACTGCTCTTCTGCTCCGAATTCCTTCCTTTTTTCTTCCCTCTTTTCTTTCTCCATAATATTTCTGAGGATATTTTCGGTCTTCTCTGAGTATATCTCCCAGTATTTTTGACCTCTCTAAAAGGTAGTCTGGTTCTATTTTCAACCCTCTTCTACGAGTTTTATATAGCCTTTCACAAGGTCAATATTGGTACTGACTACTGATCTTTTAAATTCGGTCATGTCTTTTGTGATATCCTCAAGAGCATCTGCACAGTCCTGGCCTGCGATCACGGTCCCGTCAGGTACCATCCTGCCTGAGGAAATATCCACTCCCCTGACTATGGATTTATGAAGGACAAGTGTATCTTTCCCTATGTTGCAGTCAAACACAACTGCCCCGAAACCTATGAAGCAGTCTTCTCCTATCCTGCACGGTCCGTGGACAATGCAGCTGTGAGCAAGAGAGGTGTTTTTGCCTATAAGGACCTCAGAGTGTGAAAGGGCATGGACAACAACATTGTCCTGCACATTGCTGCCACTGTGAACGGATATGGACGACCCGTGTTCGTCTGCCCTGAGGACTGCATTCGGCCCTACGAATACATTATCTGCAATATTTACGTTCCCTATTATTACTGCGGTTTCGGATATCCACGCTTTTTTGCTGATTTTTGGGTGCTGTTTATGGGGATTTGGAAGATGCATTTTTAAACTCCTGCCTGATGCCTAGAAATGCTAGGCGGGATTCACTTTTATTTATCTACTTCGATTTTTTTCGTATCTGATTCTTTTTTCTAGGGCTTCCAATCTTTTTATGATAAATTATGAGAACTTATTTAAAGTTATGTTTTGGTCCTAACATCCAGAAGATATGATTAATCTCTTCCTGAACTGAAAATGGAGAATGTAATCTCCTGGGCAGGAATGTGAGAAATAATAATTGTATGGTAAACTGAATAAAGGGACATTTGCATCCTGGGCCTTAAATAACATTTCCGAATAGTATAAACTTATATATACATCGAACTTATTTACCAGAAAAACCTATGTTCAGTCTTGGAATAGCTCCTGCAGTTGAGCTGATTCATTGACTGGTTTATGACTAACTTATTATCACTTCAAGCTTATTGTTACTAAATTCATTTTCAGGATTTTGTTCAGTCAAGCTTATCTAATATCACTACCCCGCTTGAAACGATTAATATTAGATTTATCGAACCTTAATGGTGAGGACAACTTGGTTACAGAGACGTTAAAAAAGCAAATTGACCGGTTCCTGCTGGCTTTCGGGTTTTCCCTTATGTTCGGGATAATGCTCCTTGGACAGGAATTCAGGCAGGCTGTAGGAGAAGTAGTAGGAATCTTAATGGACCCTGTACTTGCTCTGGTCGGGCAGGAAAATTTCCATCTGATCCTTTTAGTAATGGCTGCTATCACTGCCATCTATGCATCCCTTATCCAGAAGTATACCATCGACTGGGATCTGATGAGAAACACGCAGGAGCGCATGAAGGTTTTCCAGAAAGAATTCCGGGAAGCACAGCTTTCTCAGAATACCTATATGCTGAAAAAGCTTGAAGACCAGCGCAAAGAGATGATGGAAGATCAGATGAAGATGTCCAAGCAGCAGTTCAAGCCCATGGCTTATATCAGTATCATCTCCCTGCCTCTCTTCATGTGGGCTTATTATTACATTAGTGGGCACGGAGCTGCTACCATGGTCTTTCCTTTCTGGGGCGAGCAGCTACTGACTACTTCGGCTTTTGGTCCTTTCCAGCACTGGATCTACTGGTACTTTATCTCCTCTCTGGGAGTCAGCCAGCTTATAAGGAAGGCGCTTAACATCGGTGGTGTCTGATGCAGATCACAGTGAGTGGGTTTCCAGGAAGCGGGACGACCACCATCTCAAGGCTCCTTGCTGAATGCTATGACCTTGAAATGGTTTCCTCGGGGGAAATCTTCAGAAAGATGGCAAAGGAGAGAGGACTGAGCCTGGCTGAATTCGGAGCCCTGGCTGAAAGAGACCCTTCCATTGACCTTGACATTGACAAAAACCAGAAGTCTATCATTCAAAGCCGGGAGAATATCATTCTCGAAAGCAGGCTTGCAGGTCATATGGCTGAAGGGAGGTCTGATGTGCTTAAAGTCTGGATAAAAGCCCCTCTATTGACGAGGGTAAGACGTATCCAGAGGCGCGAGAAATCAATCTCCTTTGACGAAGAACTGAATAAAACGGCTGAAAGGGAAAAGTCCGAAGCCCTCAGGTACAAAAACTATTACGGGATTGATATTAAAGACCTATCAATCTACGACATTGTTATCGATTCTGAAAAATGGAACCAGTACCAGACCCTTGATATTCTCAGGGTTGCTATTGACGCTCTTGTTGGGCCTGAGTGATTTTTCACCACCATAGATTTACAGGGACACTTATTTAAGCAGGTTTTCAGATCAAGCGTAGGGTTTTATCTGCCAAACCCTGATATTATTTGATATCTGCGCGGAAATCTATGCTTCTTGCTGATACCTGCTCAATATGTGCCCGAATTCGTCTCCGGAAATATTTCGGGTACGGGTATTTTGATACAGGCATTTTAGGTATGATGCACGAGTATTTGAGATCCGGGGCTCCATATCTTACACATTTCCACTAAGTGTCACCAAATTGAATCCACAATCATAACCCAGGAGTTTTGAAAAACCATGTCATCCGCCGGCAAACTGCCATCAGAAGTTGAAAGAACCCTTGTCCGGAAGTCCGGCGCATGGACAAATCCATCCTATGGCTGTCCTCCGGAAAAGCGCCCTATTCTTGAATATATTGAAAAAGGAGTGGTGAACATTGACAAGCCCAGAGGGCCTACAAGCCATGAGGTTGCAGCATGGATAAAAGCCATCCTTGGTGTACATACGGCAGGGCACGCAGGCTCACTTGACCCCAAGGTTACGGGGCTTCTGCCTGCCCTGCTGGGAAAAGCAACTCTTGCCGTACCTGCCCTTCGCCTCTCAGGAAAAGAATATATCTGCCATTTGAAGCTTCACAGGGCTATGCCTCCAAAGATGGTGCGCCAGGTCTGTGAGGAATTTACAGGTCCTATTTACCAGATGCCCCCTATCAAGTCCGCTGTTAAGCGCGTTATAAGGGTCAGGACAATCTACTATCTGGAAGTGCTTGAGATTGAAGGCACGTCGGTACTCTTCCGTGTTGGGTGTGAAGCAGGTACCTATATCCGGAAACTCTGCCACGACATAGGGCTTGCTCTGGGCTGCGGCGGGCATATGCAGGGACTCCGCAGGACTAAGGCGGGTCCGTTTACGGAAAAAACGCTTGTTACTCTCCATGAACTGAAGGATGCTTATGTATTCTGGAAGGAAAATGGGGATGAATCCGAATTGAGAAGGGTTATAATGCCAATGGAGTCTGCCGTATCCCACCTCCCCAAAATTATCCTGCGGGACAGTGCAGTGGATGCGGTCTGTTCAGGAGCTTCTCTGGCAGTCCCTGGTATTACAAGCCTTGACTCTCATCTGGTTAAAGGAGAACTTACAGGGCTCTTTACTCTAAAAGGGGAAATCGTTGCTCTTGCAAAGGCTGAAATGACTACGGAAGAGGTTCTCAATGCTTCTTCGGGTATTGCAGCTTCTCCTATCCGCGTACTTATGGAAGCAGGAACTTATCCAAAGGGCTGGACTAAAAAAGAAGAAAAGGTCCAGCTCTAACTTCTAAAATTCTTTCTTACTGCCCTCAAAGTTCTTTCTTCCTCATACATTCCTAGAATAAGATTTATATACCACTATTCCGTTATGGTATAAGTCGTGCCATAAGCTCTGTGCCGAGGTAGTCTAGTGGTAGGGCGCAAGCCTGGAAAGCTTGTGGGGCTTAGCCCCTCGGGAGTTCAAATCTCCCCCTCGGCGTTATGTTCTCTTATTTTTATGCCGTGTAAATTTATTTTTATGCCGTGTAAATTTTTCAGCATTTCTTCAGATATTTCTTGTATTACTTCAATTATTTTCTATAATTTTCTATAATATTTCTGTATAAAATATCCTGTGCCAGCTTTCAGTGGAGAATGGGTGCAGATATCCTTATATACTGGCAGCTGCATGTAAAGAAACTCATCAGTATATGCTGTAAAGAAGCTCCTTTTGAGAGCTGCTCCTGAGTTATTCGCGTATTCTTATTGGGTATTCGGTCAGGGGCTACAGGATGCTGTATGCACTCCAATGGAGGAAGTATATGGTAGAAGAAAGCAATAATGAAGAACTAAGGCATCTTGTTCGGATTATGAATACCGACCTGCAGGGGGCAAAGCCCGTACAGTATGCTCTTACAGGTCTTCCCGGAATCGGGAGGCGCACTGCAATTCTCATTGCAAAGGGCGCAGGTGTTGACCCCACTGCTACACTTGGGTACCTTCCGGATGAGGAAGTAGCCAAACTCGACGCTGCAATCGGAAAATTCGAAGATATCGTCCCTACCTGGATGCTTAACAGGCAGAAAGACCTTACCACCGGACAGGACAAGCACCTGCTCGGAACAGACATCGTAATGACTTTCAGGGAAGATATTAACAACCTGAAGAAGGTCCGTGCCTACAGAGGACTCAGGCACGAGAGAGGCCTTAAGGTCAGAGGTCAGAGGACTAAAGCCACAGGCCGCCGCGGATCAACTGTCGGTGTGAGCAGGAAGAAGTGATTTTTCGGTTAAGGTGATTTGAAATGGCATATCCAGGTAAAAAAAATAAAAGTTATGAGACTCCAAGGCACCCCTGGCAGGAAGCCAGGATGGCTACCGAAGTTCAGCTTGAAAAGGCATATGGACTCAGGAACAAAAAGGAAGTCTGGAAAGCGGAAAGTATGCTCAGGATGTACAGGTCCGAAGCTAGAAACCTGCTTGCAAATGTTGCTGCAGGTCAGGAAGGCGGGCTTGAGGGACACCTGAAGACCCAATCCGAAGAAATCCTTGCCAAGCTTGTCCGCTACGGCATTATAAAATCTGACGCTAACATTGATGATATTCTCTCTTTAAAAACTGAAAATATCCTTGAAAGGAGGCTCCAGACCCAGGTTCTCCGCCTCGGGCTTGCCAGAACCGTTATTCAGGCACGTCAGTTCATTACTCACGGCCACATCGCAGTTAACGGAAGAAAAGCTACAGTTCCTGGAATGCTTGTCTCAAAGGAAGACGAGATGCACATCGGTTACTATGGAACCTCCCCTCTCATGAGTGAGTCCCACCCTGAAAGACCTGTTCAGGTTGCATCCTTCCTTGCAGACAGCGCAACAACCCTTAGAGCTGCTGCCGAGGCAAAGCAAGCGAGAGAAAGGCCTGCCGAAAGAGGCGGTGGCGGTAGGAAGAAGAGAGGCGGGAGGAGGTAAATATGGCAGACATGAAATGGGCTGTAGCTCACATCAAATCCTCATTTAACAACACAATTATTACAGTAACAGATATCACTGGGGCTGAAACTATTGCCAAGTCCTCTGGTGGTATGGTTGTAAAGGCTGCAAGGGACGAAAGTTCTCCTTATACTGCCATGCAGATGGCAGGCCAGCTTGCTGACCAGCTCAGGGACAAGGGTATCAACGGCATTCACATCCGGGTAAGAGCTCCCGGAGGAAACAAGCAGAGAAGCCCGGGACCCGGTGCACAGGCTGCAATCAGGGCTTTTGCAAGAGCAGGAATCCGCATTGGCAGGATCGAAGATGTAACTCCTGTCCCGCACGACGGCACCCGTCCGAAAGGTGGAAGGCGCGTATAATAAGAATTGTTCAGAGAATTCTTCAAAATTCTCTTTTTTTAATGTATTCAAAATTTAGGGGAATTAAGGTATATGACGATGGAAGTAGACATTCTGGAGTTATCGGACAGATCTGCAAAGTTTGTGCTGTCCAGGGCAAGCACGGCTTTTGCTAACGGCATCAGGCGTGCCATGGTCGCCGATGTACCCACTCTTGCGATTGAGTATGTAAACCTTTACGACAACACCTCCGTGCTCTATGATGAACAGCTGGCTCTTCGTCTCTCCTTAATCCCGCTTGTAACGGATATAGAGACGTATATGCCTCAGGCCGAGTGTGACTGCGGAGGAGAAGGCTGCCCTGCATGTGAGCTCTCTTTGACTCTCAGTGCAGAAGGTCCTGGAACCGTTTATTCGCGGGACCTTATCTCTTCTGACCCCAAGATCCAGCCGGCAGATCCTAACATACCGATTGTTGAGCTGAAGAAGGGACAGAAGCTTGTGCTCGAGGCTGTCGCCCATATGGGTTATGGCAGAGACAGCGTAAAATGGCAGGCAGGCGTTGCTTGCGGCTATAAAAATGTGCCTGTTATATCCATTGAGAACTGTGATGCATGTGGGCACTGTGCAGCAGAATGCCCGAAAGGCATTATCAGGGTTGAAGAAGCAGGAGCAAGGATTGCCGATGAGGATATTATAAAATGTTCCCTCTGCAAGCTCTGTGAGCAGGTATGTGACATTAACGCTATAAATGTGGACTTCCAGGAAAGCGCTTTTGTTTTTACCATGGAGTCCGATGGTTCATATACGGCTAAAGACCTTGCCCTTAATGCCGCAAACGTGGTTAAAGGCAAAGCCGAAGAACTGATAACAATTCTGGACCAGCTCTGAACCCAGATTAAGCCAATAATATTTCCGGAGCCTTTCCTTTCTGGCTCCGGAAAACTCTCTGTCCGGAGAATTTTCTTCACCCGATTACTTCAGGAGCTATTCATTTTACTGTGGGATCTTTCAGCAATTATTGTCAGCGTCCTTCACGGCTCGAAACGTTTATATATTATCCCTGATATTGTGAGGAAGTGCAAGGCGCAAAGCGCGCCGGAATTTTACAGGAAAACACGATGCGAGGGTTGCCCAGCCAGGTCAAAGGCGCTAGGTTGAGGGCCTAGTTTCGTAGGAATTCGTGGGTTCGAATCCCATCCCTCGCACTTAACTTTTTTGATATGTTCTTTTAACATGTTAGCTTTAAGTTCAATACTTATTACAGAAAAAGTTTATATTAAAGTATATAATAAGTTCTTAAAGCCTATTCATTTGTTATCTCGAGATGCGAAGGGTTTCCCAGCCAGGTCAACGATGCTAGTTTCGCGCCAATCCTCAAGAATTAAAGGATTATGGATTGCTGTAATCGGTTATATGAGATAATTTACTGCTGACACGACGCCAGGTTGAGGGCCTGGTTTCGCAGGAGTCCTAGGTTCACAAATTCCACCCCTTGTATAATTACGGCTTAATTCGGTTTTTTACGGTTTAATCCGGTTTTTTATTTTGTTCCCTGCAATGAAGAACATGTTGAGAATAAGAGAGCAGCGCATTGGTAAGTCTCTATTTCGTGCATTTATATCTTCATAATAATCAGATAGTCTCACGGGTTCTGCCAATTTTCAAACGATATCTACCAGGAATCTGGAAGTTTTACAATGTCCATCCAACTATCCTCTTTCACAAGCTCAAAAGGTGAAGCCGAGTATGTATCAGCTTATGATGCTGTCCTGAAACTTTGGCCGGTACCTTTTGAAGAATATGATATAATGACCCGCTTCGGAACTACCCATGTCATCGAGAGTGGACCGAAAGGGTCTCCATCACTGCTTGTGCTGCATGCTACTGGCACAAGTTCCACAATGTGGTTCCCAAACATCGTCGCCTTAAGCAGCGCCTATCGTGTTTATTTTGTTGATATCATTGGTGAACCCGGAAAAAGCCGGCAGTCCAGGTTGCTCAGAGATAGGGAGGATTGTGCTAACTGGCTGTGCGAGGTAATGCAGGGTCTGGGTTTAAAACGAACGAATATTGCCGGATCATCGTATGGGGGGTGGCATACTCTCAATTTTTCTTTATTTTTCCCGGACAGAATTAACAAAATTGTCGCTCTTGCACCTGTAGCTTCAATTCTACCGTACAGCTGGCCCGTGTTCTTATTGCTCCGCTTGCTCCCTTATTTGCCCCTCAAACCTAACCCGTTGAGGAGTTTTTTTAACAGGGATTTTCATCTGAACGAATCATTTGCCAGGCAATTTGCGAGTGGTGTAAAACATTTTCGCTACGCTAACCCTAAAAAAAGCATTTTCCCTAACGTGTTCAGTGAGGTTGAGCTAAGCAGAATCAATGTTCCAACACTTTTTATTGTCGGCGAAAATGAGGTTATTTATGATCCCTTCGCTGCTATAGAAAAGGTCAATCGATTGCTGCCAAACGTAGAAACAAAACTGGTCCTGCATGCAGGCCATCTTGTCTCGATGGAACAGTCTGCTCTGGTAAATAAGCATATTTTAAAATTTCTGGGATAATGAGATCTTCGTCATAATCTATTGGAGATTTCTTGAAAACCTTACACCATTGATAAGATGAAGTTGAGGTTTTGGTTTCGCAGGGATTCGTGCGTTCGAATCCCATCCCTCGCACCATATTTCTGATACTGTTAACTTTAAACTAAACACATTTTCATAGATAAATTCTCTTTAATAAAAAAGTCCATAAATCCCATTTATTTGTTTAATCGAATTGCGAGGGTTGCTCAGCCTGGTCAAAGGCGCCAGGTTGAGGGCCTAGTTTCGTAGGAATCGTGCGTTCGAATCCCATCCCTCGCACCAAGCTTTTTTCATACCAAGCTTTTTTCATACCAAGCTTTTTTCATAATTAGTAGGAAGCTTATACTTCTATTTCTCATTGCTTCTTATCTTTTTACAGCATATTTGTTTTTATTTTAAGTCCCGAAATTCATGTGGATGTAAATTTGGATGTTTTAAACGTCCAGTTTTTAGTACAGAGATTGGTTTAAGAGTGTGGCCAGAGTTATACCAAAGACCCAAAAAGTTGATTTTATATTATTTTGTAGATTTTCTTTTCCTTTTTCTCTTTCTTTAGCTTAACAACAATTAGAAAACTAACAAGATTCAGTTATAGGAAAGACAATGGGAAGATTGAACACAAAGGGGCACTTCAATACTAAAAGGAGTGCAGATTTATCATCATTACATAAGACCACACGAAGAATAAGAAGAGAAAACACCTGCTGAAGTTTGTGGGATTGAATCAAAAAGTGAAAGTCCCGGAGTCTTAAAACAATCCGGGATTTAATTGAGTTCATTTTTAAGTCAGTTTAAGCTGGAGTTTGTTGGGTCCTTACGTTTTTTTCCATGTACATAGATTTATATGTCTCTATAAAACCATAATCAGACGTTTCTTCACCAATAAGTTCATGACCGTCAAAATCAATAATTGATCCTGTAGCCGTGGCGTCTTTATAAGTCCCCATAGCTTTATAGCTACCCTCCTTATCTTTCCAGCTATATTTATCTACTTCTTTATCTCCCCCTACAGCAGTCCAGTCAGCTTTGATAGTTACGGGTCTGTAAGAGTCTGTTGTATAATCATAGACGTTAAATGTAACTTCAGACAGGCTTGCAAAATTTATGTTTTTTGCCTTGAAAGCATCATCTGGTATTGTCGCGTATCCCCAGAAGTCGTGCCATATTCCATTGGCATCGTAACCGTAGACGCTTACATAAGCTTCCGTGCCATAGTTTGAGCTATCATATGCGTCTATGTATGCATACAAAGTTCCATAGTCGTTTGTAATATCCCATTCTGCACTTGCATAAGCACCATTTGAAAGTTCTTTGGTCGTCGCTGCGCTTGCACTTGCGGCCATTAAAAGCAAGACTAAAATTCCCAACGTAACGGTATATAATTTTTTCATATTTTCCCCCCAGTTTATGTCAGGATAAATTTTCTTTTACTATTTATGTAGGAAAAAACCATAGAAAAGTAAGATTCTCCGGGTACTCATAATCTCGCATTTAGTATCCCGTTTTTTGGCAAAACGTTATGATTTCTTTTCTTAAGTATATAATCGTATTTCCAGGAGATAGGAATATCCGTGATTACAAACAAATCAATGGTTTTCACGTTGAAATCAACAACCGTTTTGCAATAATTCTATAATGCATAATATTATTTTAGTGTTTTCATAATATATATCTAATAAAACTTATATTATATTCCTATTTTTATATGAATAAGCGTAAAAACCCTGAGTCATTAGTTCAGGGGATATAAGCGTCAACTTATCCATATTACTTTCACTATCCTCTAAACTTATTAATTCTATTAAAGCCATCTAATTTTAAACATAGGTTAGCGAGAACCAAGCAACCTTTGTTAAAGAGTTACCTTCAGGCGTTAATGGTCTTGAATAAATACACTGTACCAAGTTCGTTTTCATGTAAAGCCGTAACGGACGAATGGGCAGAACTCAGTACGGTAGGGACTACCGGAATTAAAGCCTGTTTGAGATGCCAAAAGGTCATCTATGATTCAGGAAGCCACTCAGTCTTTAGCTGAGGGGTAGTTCACCAGTCTACCGATACTTCAAAAAGGCCTTCTTTTTCTTCTATCCTGAACTTAACATCGAGAAACTGCTCTGTGACCCAGATATTTGTTGCGGCATGCGGTGTCAGCTCCCGGACTGTGTAGGAACTGTTGCCTGCAAGTGCCATATATGGGATCAACTGGTCTGACAGATGCATATCCACAGCAGCTCCTGCTTTGAGTTCTGCAATAATTTCTTCTGCAGCGCGCTCGCCTACTTTCTCAGCAGGCAGCCCCTTCTCTCCAAGGGCGCTTCCCCCATAGTAACCAGTCCAGAGAGTTATCCCGCTTCCTGTGGAAAAAAATTCGCAGGATCGGACATCAATCTGGGAAGCGTACCCAGCTTCAAGAAGAAGGGATTTAGCAGCTTCTGCCTGGCGAGGTGGCACATGGTCCGGAAGGTTTGATGCATGTGATATTCCCATGATTTTTTCCTTCTCGCTTGCCCTTCCTTTCAAACCTTCTTCATCTGTCAGTTTTTCTCCTGCCCTTTTATTTTTTTCATTCTTCTGAAAATGAAAACCATGTAACTTGCATGGTTCAAAAACAGCTGAGACATTTCCTCCTCCCCTGGGATAGTAGCCGCGTTCTTCCAGGGTTACACTTCCCGTATATCCAAGCTTTTCAAGTGCCCTGAGAGTTACATGCTGCAGGTAGTCTATTGTAGGGGACCAGGCAACGTCAGTCCCACCTCTAATTGTTAACTCGACCTTTTCTTTTGCAAAAGGCAGGGCTGGCATAATGCATTGCAAAAGCAGAGTTATGCTTCCTGCGGTTCCGATATCAATATTATACTTTCCCCCCTTTATTTCCACTGGAGCAAAATCTAACTCCGTAGAACCCGGAGAAAGACCTGAAACCCTTGCCCTGCAGATCTTTGCTGCAGTTTCCAGAGCTTTAAGGTGCTGCTGTTTCAGGCCTGGATTTGGCCTGTTTTTCCTTATATTCGTAACCTTTATTTCTTCTCCAGTAACTGCAGAAAGGGCAACAGCGGTTCTGACTACTTGCCCGCCTCCTTCTCCATAAGAACCGTCAATTTCTATCATTTCCCTCTCCCCATTGTTTCACTTAACTCTTCATTCAGCTTTTCATTCATTTGCCTCAATTTCCTTCATATTCCTGACTGCGTTTTTTATAGCCGGGATCAGAGGATCAACAAGCATGGAAACCGGAGGGGCATAGCAGGTTTCAAGGCTGAGAAGGTCTTTAATTGTTGTTTTCTTTCTTATCGCAAAAGAGAGGGCGTCGATCCTTTCTTTTATGCCTTCTCCTCCTGCAAGCTGTGCTCCTGCAAGGCAGTTGCCTTTAAAAAGAAGTTTTATGTAGATATCTTTTCGCCCCGGATAGTAAGAAGCTCTGGTGCGTCCATGGGAAAAGCCTGTTACAACCCTTATCCCCTGTTTTTCGGCCTGACCGGATGTGAGCCCGACGCCTCCGAACTGCAGGTCTCCGGCAACGGCTACCCAGGGATCAGCAAGGGGCCCGAAAATGGAATGTTTGCCTGTTATATTATTTCCGATCACGTCTGCCATACGCCGTGCAGTTGTACCCAGCTGGCTCAGCTTTTTTTCTCCGGTTATAAGGTCGGTAACTTCAGTACATTCGCCCCCTGCGTACACATGGGAGAGAAACTTCCCTCCTGCATTTACCTGAAGCATTTCATTTACGACTATTCCTCCCGACTTTCCAATAGTTATTCCTGCTTCTCTGGCAAGCCAGGTCTCGGGCTTTACACCCGTTGCCAGGAGCACAAGGTCTGCAGGGAGCTTCCTGTCATTTACAAATACGGTTCTTTGTTTCCAGAAGTTTTCAGGTAAAACTAAAGGTTCCCCTGTGATAACTTCCACACCGAGAGTTTCAAGCTGTGCCCTGACAATCGAAGACATATCGGAATCAAACTGTCTGGAAAGCAGGTCGTTACTTCGGGTTATAAGGATAGTCTTAATCCCACGCTTTGTGATGGCTGACGCGCATTCAATTCCTATTGTGCCCCCGCCTATGATGCAGACTGTCCGGGCAGTTTCCAGTGCTTTCCCAAATAGCTTTCCGTCAGCAAGGCTTCTGAGCGTAAAGATACCATACGGTAAAATATTTGCCTGGCTTTCGCGAGATATGAAGGGCAGGCTTCCTGTAGCAATTACCAGCTTGTCAAAAGGATAGGCCCCTTCCCCTGTCATAACGACCTGTCCGGTCAGGTCTATTGACTTGACTTTCTCGTTCAGCTTTACATCGATTTTGTTTTCCCTGAAAAAACCTGGAGGTTTTACAATCAGTTTTTCAAAACTCTCAATTTCCCTACCCAGGGCGAAAGGAATTCCGCAGTGACTGTAAGCTGTGTGGGAGTCCCATGAAAGTACAGTTATATTGAAATCACTCTGCCTTCGAATTTTGGTGGCAGCTGCCATCCCACAGGCTCCTCCTCCTATAATGACCACTTTTATAAGCCCTTTCTCTGTCCGGGTATGTGAGGGGGCATTTTCAGATATTTTTCCCTGAATTTCGCCTGCTGTTTGAGAAATTCCACTTTCAGTATCTTTTGCACCAGAATTGCTTCCCATGCTTTTCATAATGGTGCTTCGCGCCTATTATAAGTTTTTAAATGCAAAAAAGGCTTTTAGAAACTCCTTAAAAGTACTACTTTGAAACAATTTCCTTTGAAAATATACTTTTTTTTTACTTAAAATATCCATTTTAAGACGATTTTCAGAAAAATAATAGGGATATAAATGGTTTTAAGTGGGTCTGAACGAGCGAGTTGGGAGTGGGGGGGTTAGTATATAAAACAGTGTATTTGTCTCGCTCGTTCAAATTTTTAGACGTCTTTTGTTTATATATACTTTTCTAAATTTTTCCAACAAAGTACTTTTTATTATCTTAAAATTCTTTCCCGAAAGTTACTATCCTTAAATTTATCTAGAATTAATTAAAATATTCAGGTTTAACTAACTTCATTAAGAACCACAAAGTTCTTAAATCCTGCAGGCATTAAATATATGAATTTAAGACATGTGACGCACAGAATTCCTGTTTTGCCGAGGTTGCTTTAAGGCGGGCTGGAGCTGTTCTGTCAGGTCATCCATATATTAATAATTTCATCCATTCATCACTACTGGATTCGTAAAGAATTTCACGTAATTAACGTATGCAAACTTAATAGAAACTTCAGATTATACATATATACCAATTCAGGGCTAATATCCTTAAATCTAAAAATAAACCTTATACATTAATATCACCCATGAAGTAAAAGTCAAAAAGTGCTTTCAATAAACCTGATGCATTCAATTCACTGCTTTACCACTTATCTTTTAAGGGATACTTGTTTAAGATAAAAAAAGGCGTCAGGGACACTTAAATCACTTACGCCTCAGGTTTATTCCATCTATGGGAATATCTCTGGAAGTCTTCAAACATCAGGCGATTGAATCTAAACACATAATTTGACTTAAGGTTCTGAGAGCTATTTCAGATCCATCAATAAGCTTATGTTAGGGCGAGGAACTTCGGGCAGGTACAGAAAGTCTCTGTAGATATTACAGTGTCTGTTTACTCTGGTCGCAAGTCAAAGAGTAGCTCTATCTGTGAGAGATTTAATACCAGACCGGAGTTTGGCGATTTACCTTGCAGGTAAGAACTTTCATCAAGCAATAGTCAGGAATTATTCCGCCGGTTTAATTCTCCTGGCATAAGCATAACAGGCAGTTGCAGCGGTCCGGGACTTTTCTTTCCGGCTCAAATAAATCTTTAATTCTGAAATCTGCCTTTTCAAGGGTGTATTATCCCTGATCCGGTCTTAAATCTGATTTTGCTATTATTTTTGTGTTCTCTGGTCCTTTATGGTTTCCAGCACGTATTCAGGGATATAGAGGATAGGTTTTGTACTGCCAGAAATAATACTGGGCCTGAAGCCGGTAAAAGAATTATACGCCAGATACTGGTGTATAAAGACCATTCCTATCAATTAGCCAGAAATATCACTTAAAAGAAAAAAAATCTTTCATAATAAATACTTCATGATAATTCGTTATAATAGTTCTGGGAGAATTCACATGCAAAATACGGATACTACAAAATATATTATTCACTCTAAAATCAATGCTGATGGGGTTATTGAGCGCCCTGATATTGTAGGCGCAATTTTTGGTCAGACCGAAGGACTTCTTGGAGCTGATCTTGATCTGCGCGATCTGCAGAAAACCGGAAGGATCGGAAGGATCGAGGTAATGGTTACCGCTAAAGGCGGAAAGACCAAAGGAAATATTTTCGTTCCTTCCAGTCTTGATAAGGTAGAGACATCCATTCTTGCGGCGTCTCTGGAAACAATTGACAGGGTAGGTCCCTGCAGTGCTAAAATCGAGGTTTTCCAGGTAGAAGACGTAAGAGCTGTAAAGCGAAAGAAGATTATTGAAAGGGCAAAACTCATCTTTACGAAAATGTTTGATGAGACAGTGCCCGAATCTCAGGAACTTGCTGATGAGGTCAGGCAGTCAGTCAGAGTTGACGAACTGACTTATTACGGTAAGTCAAGAATACCCTGCGGGCCGAATGTGCTTAATTCGGATGCTATCATTATTCTTGAAGGCAGGGCTGACATCCTGAACCTGCTTCGCTACGGTATAAAAAACACCATCTGCGTGGGTGGAACTAACATCCCGCCTGAGGTTGCTGAACTTACTAAAAAGAAAACAGTAACCGCTTTCACGGATGGAGACCGGGGTGGAGAACTTATTATACGCGAACTTCTCCAGGTGGCAGACATCGACTATGTTGCCCGTGCTCCAGATGGCAAATGTGTAGAAGACCTGGTTCAGAAAGAGATTATTAGAGCCCTCCGCCGCAAGGTTCCAGTGGAACAGATTATCGAGAAATACGGGATTCAGGAAAAAGAAATTGAAGACAGTGCCTGCAGGCTGGAACGTGTTTCCAAAAGAAAGATGAGAGCACCGGAAATCGTTCCCAGGATTGCTGAAAAGAAACTGCACAAACGTGTGAAGGTTCACAGGGTATCTCCGAAGGCAGAGATTCATGAAGAGGAGTTCCCTGAAGAAATAGAAAAGGGTCCTGAAAAAGCTCCGGAAAAAGTTTTCGAAAAGGTTACAGAAAGAATCCCTGAAAGGCATGCTGAAAAAACTCCTGCCTTGGCAGAAAAAGTTGAGGTAAGACCGGGTGTAAAGCCTGTAGTTATGTCAAGGGCAGTTCCAGTTACCAGAGTTCCACGAGGAAAGCCAGTAGCTGAGAAAGTTCAGGCTGTGAAGGTCCCTGGTGGAGAGGCGGTAAGGGTTTCCCCAGCTCCTGCTAGACCGGTTCCAGCTCCAATTTCTCCGGAAGCTGCAAGGTTCAGACAGCACGTTGACGCTCTTAAAGGTACATTGACGGCAAGGATTCTGGACTCCGAAGATAAGGTGATAGAGGAGATTGCAGTTAGAGATCTTGCAAGCAGATTAAAGAACTACAGGGACAATGTAAAAAGTGTAGTTTTTGATGGTGTAATCACACAGAGGCTTGTTGATATCGCTTCGAGCAACGCAATCAAAAATCTTGTTGGAGTTAAAATAGGAAACCTCGCTAAAGTTCCTGCAGATATGGAAGTTTTGACTTCCAGCATGCTCTAAAGAGGCTTTTCTACTTCCTTTTTTATTCTTTTTTACTTCCTTTTTTGTTCCTTTAGGAAAAATCATATGTTTTCGGGCTTAAATCATAGAATAATTATTCCTGGCTAGAATATTATCTCATTGTTTTTATTTTATGTGTATCATTTATGTAGATCTACGGTGAAACCACCACGATTTGGTATGATTTCACACTGTGCTGCTAAAATTCACACTTTTATCTGTAATCCTTCATGATTTTTCATATACAATATATAGAAAAATTTATTAATATGGAACCGGAATCAAATTTCCTCGGGTAATTCTTTTATTCGGTTCCAGATAATATTTAATTGATCTTGTAAAATTGTAGGTCTGTTCGCTATGCACAAGGAAGAACTAATACAACTGCACACGTATATGGCTCAAATGAAGAGGTACTTTGAGAGGCACGGTGTAACGCACGAATTCGACGACTACAAAGCTTTATCAATAAGCCCAGTCCACATCCACAGGAGCAAGGCGGATCACAAGCGCGCGATTTTTATTTTAGGAGGCGAGCTTGCCACTCTCATGTCACGGGATGACCCTATTTTCGAGGAAGCGTCTGCCCATATGAGAGATTCTATGAATTCCGTCATTAAGCTCATCGGTAATAACTGATAGGGCCCCTTATAGTAGTGAAGAATTCGTTGTCCGAGAATACGGGTTCGAGATATTTTTGTTTTGAGACCAGTAGACGGTATGGGTGCAGATGCATTTTCATAACCATGCCGTCTTCTCCATCAGAATAATACTTTTTTTCAGTCCAGCATGGCACGAATCCTATAGATCTGTATAATTTTTGTGCACTAGTATTACTGTTTCTTACTTCCAGTCTTGCATATCTTAGCCCGTTTGCGACAAAGATATCGCATATGGCATGAATCAGCTCTGTTCCTATTCCTCTTCTCTGGTATTCTTTTTTAACGCCGACAGAGAATATATGTCCTTCGTTTTCTGCTGAACGGTAACCTACTATGTACCCTACGACTTTTCCATCCAGTTCTGCAACCAGGAAGCCGTCCCCAACCATTTCGTAAAAATTCATATACACTAGGGAGTTATGCTCCGAAAAAGCCTCTTCTTCAACTTCGACTATTTCCTGGAAATCCTCAGGTGCGAACCGCCTTATCATAATATCATTATATATTTGTACCTATATTTCTACCATTTTATCTCATAGGAGAGGTAGTTCATTACTTCTTCGAAGGGAAAGCTGCTCTCTTGGAAAAACAGGTTTCTCTCGGAGATCTGTATTAAAGTTTTTTAACATGCCTGACATCTACTGCAACACCTCTGCCTGACTCTGTCATTTCTCTCCCGCTCATCGCAGCTCTTCCTACACAGAGCGCTTTTTTCCCGAGAACTATTACCTCATCATTAGGCCTTATTCCGGTATCTGCCTCAAGAACGCCTGGGGCAAGAATGGAACCGCGTGGGACAAACTCATCAATCTTTACCACATATCTCCCACTTTTTAGTACCAGTTCAGCTCCTTCAGGAGAAAGGGCAAGCATCCCATACTGCGGGATTAACGTTGCAAGCTGTTTCTTTCCGGCAAAGAGCTGGTACTTAGGGAAACGTCCTTTTACCACAGGGTTTCCGGCTTCTTCAGAAAAGAGATGCTCTGCACACTCTCCGAACTGATAACCTGCAACCGCCTTTACGAAATTTTTCTTCTCTTCTTCCGCATTCTGGCTTTTTCTGCTGAAATCCCCGGATGTGCAGATAGATTCAACGGTATTTTTCAGGTTCGAAAGAGATTCATAGGACGTGAGGCTTTCCCTGGCAGTATAGACTATTTCAATTCCCAACTTTTCGGCTACCCTTTCGCAGATTTCTCTGTAAGCCCCATCAACATGGGCAACTATTGCCTTATAACTGTGTTTTGATAGATAGTCTTCAAGACATCCTGAAACCCAGGTTTTTTCCTCTTCGTCCCAGTGGCCGGTGACTGCAGTATCGTAATGGGCTGCCGGATAGGTCAGCTCCAGTTCCCTGGGCACTATTCCCAGGGGTGAGGTTATGATTACCTCATGGACAAACTTCCGGTATTTGCCAAGGGTAAGGATAAACTTCTGGTGGGACTGGGACGTTGAATAGGGTTTTCTGGCTGCACAGGGAAGGAGTAGAAGGATGTCAAGGTCCGGAGGTATATACCTTTCCTGTATGCGGCGTGCAAATCTGACTACTTCGATCCTTGAAAGGGCTTCTGAAGTATCTGCAAGGAGCTGGTTTTGCCGGAAAGCAGGGACCCTTTCTTCGAGGTAAGAGTATTCAAAGTCCCCAAGGCGCAGCAGAGCTGTAAGCCAGGGCCTTACCCTGCACTGTCCTTCCACATACTCCCTCAGTGTCCCTGCCCTGATCTTTTCCCTTACAAGGGCGAGTTCGACATCGAGAGCGTCCCTGTTGTGGGCTGAAAGAAGCTTTGACCTTTCGGCTTTTGGGAGAGCCCTGAGCTCTGCGGGCGTGGTGGAGGCACAGACCCCGCATCTGCAGGGAAACTCCGTAAGTGAATCAAGATAGAAACTGCCAGCAGACGTGAGATATATATCAGAATAGGCAGCAACCTCTGCCTTTGTATCGTCCATCACATCGATTCCCATGTAGGCGAGCATTGCTGCATTTTCTGGGAGTGCCAGGTTTGGAGCGTACAGGGCAGTATCCGGAGGGATGCGGCTTTTGAGGTCTATTAAGGTTTCCAGAAACCTGCGAGCGTTGTTTTCCAGGGTTCCTGCCCCTTCAATTATGTAAAGGTCACTTTTTTGCGTCTCTCCTCCTGTCCTGATTAGAGAACCTGTGGGGCCTTCATCTTCCTCATTTCCATCACTGGTGGCAGTAAACGTTTCTACTTTTCCGAGCGATTCGGCTGTAATGGCAGGCGGGTAAGCCTGATGGGGAAGGATTATGAGAGTTCCTTTTCCTGTTTTTTCGCGGATTTTTTTTATGCGCGCTTGAAGCTCTTCCCGGTTAACAGTCCAGAGGCTGCCCGCATCAACAATGGGTCCCGGTTTTTCCAGGTTTCCGAGTGCTGCCGTATGCAGGGCACAGGGAGTGCGGATTTCGGGAGAGAGCAGGAGTTTTCCTATACGTGCTGCTCCATCTCTATTTTCTATTTCGAAGTACTGTGTCATGTTTGTCCTCTTATGTCTATCAGAATGTAAAGGTTTGCCCTGCATTTTTTTCTAAAAAAGTTCTTTTTTCTCGCTTTTTCTTGCTTTTCCTTTTACTTTCTCTTCACTTGACCTTAAACGCTGTAAGCTCTTTCTGTATTTCGAACGGGTCTCAGAAGGAACGAGGATGGTATATTCTTATATATTATTAATATTGATTATCTGCTGCAAATTATCTCTCATTTCTGTCCCAACCGTGACAGAAATTTCTATTTTTCACATCTGAATTCCACATTTGAGGTCTATAATGGATATAACTGAAGAACTTCGAAAAATTGTTGGCGAGCGGCTTTCGGTCTCGCCTTCTGAACTTTATTGTTATTCTTCTGATGCGTCCCAGGTTAAAGGGATGCCTGATTTCGTGGTACGCCCGAAAAGTACCGACGAGGTCAGTCGTATTGTCAGGCTTGCCTATGAAAACGAAATCCCTGTGACTGCAAGGGGAGCAGGCACCGGACTTGCCGGGGGAGCTGTCCCTGTCAGTGGGGGTATTGTGCTGGACATGTCAGGAATGAACCGCATTCTTGAAATCGATATTGACAATATCCAGGTAGTCGTGGAACCCGGAGTAATCCAGGACGCCCTTAATAACGCCTTAAAATCATACGGCTTTTTCTTCCCCCCTAACCCGGGCAGTTCTGCGATGTGCACTCTCGGGGGCATGATAGCTTATAATGCAAGTGGGATGCGCTGCGTCAAGTACGGCACAACCAGAAACTACGTCCGCGACCTGGAAGTGGTGCTTGCTGACGGGACTGTTATCCACACAGGCTCAAAAATGTTGAAATCTGCTGCAGGCTATGACCTGACCCAGCTTATCGTAGGTTCTGAAGGCACTCTTGGAATTGTCACGAAAGCCATCCTGAAGATCGCTCCTCTCCCTAAGACTCGAAAACTTGTAATCACCTCTTTTAGAAGTGCTGAGATTGCAGGGGAGGCGGTTGTAAAGACTTTTTCAAGCGGGGTCACCCCATCAGCCTGCGAGATCCTTGACCGGGTATCCCTGCAGGTGCTTAAACGCTATGACCCTAAACTCGTGCTTCCTTCTGAGGGCGATGTTATCCTTTTCGAGGTTGACGGCACTGAAAACTCAGCACGTGAGGCTGCGGAGCAGATAATAGAGGTCTGTTCTCCCCTTGCCATCTCTATAAAGCTTGCTGAAAGTGTAAAGGAAATGGCAGACATCTGGGCAGCCAGAAAGCTTGTCGGAGCTGCCGTTTCCCGCCTTGATCCCACGAAAAGCAGGATTTATGTTGGAGAAGACGTCGGGGTCCCCATAAAGAAAATCCCGGAACTGCTCAGAAAAGCACAGGAGATCTCCGAGAAATTCAACCTGCCTGCCATGAAGTACGGGCACATCGGAGACGGAAACCTTCACCTTGCCCTTTTCATTGACGTCCTGAATAAAGACGAATGGGACCGCCTTTACCGTGCCGCAGACCTTATCCACAGGACTGCAATCGAGCTTGGTGGGACTGTCAGTTCCGAACACGGCGTTGGTGCAGCAAGGGCTGAATATATGGAAGTTCAGTGGGGCCCTGCTATTGAAGTAATGCGTGCAATCAAGAAAGCCCTTGACCCGAAGGGGATCCTTAACCCGGGCAAGCTGGGGCTGTGAGATATGAAAAACGAAGTAAAAAAGGACGAAGTAAAAAAAGAAACCAGGAGGGCAGAGGAATTGAAAGGAAATGAAACCTGCGAGAAAAAAGGCAAAGAGCTGCCCTTTGAAGTTGACCGCCGTTCAGTTTATAAATGCGTGCAGTGCGGGACCTGCCGTTCAGTCTGCCCTGTCTTTGATGTGGTCGGCTGGGAATCCGCCAATACGCGCGGAAGAATGCTTATCATAAAAAGCCTTCTCGAAGGAAGGCCGCCGTCCGCAGATGTCCTCCCAAGCCTGGCTTCCTGCACGACCTGCGGGATCTGTGCTGCCAAATGCCCTGCCGGAGCAAACCCTCCCGAAGTAGTGGAAGCTGCCCGTGCCCAGCTGGTAAAGTGCGGCGTAATAACCGAAGCCCAGGAAAAGTTGAAAACTGCAGTTACGACCAGCGGCAATTCTTTTGGGGAAACAAAAAGCCGTCTTCACTGGCTTTCTGATAATGAACGTTCAAAACTCCCGGAGAAGGCTGATTATGTCTACTTTGTGGGATGTTTCGATTCCTACCGCTATCCTGAATTTGCAAAAAAGACCTTTGAGGTCTTGCAGCAATTCGGAGTTACCCTCCTGCCGGATGAGCAGTGCTGTGCTTCTCCCCTTCTCCGTACGGGTTTCAGGGAAGATGCGGCAAAGATCATGGAACACAACCTTGAGCAGATCCGGAAAGTGGGAGCTCATACCATCATTACTGGCTGTGCCGGCTGTTACACGACTCTAAAAAACAATTATCCCGAAGAACTCAGAGTTATCAGCCTCCCAGAGTTCCTTGCCGAACACCTGGAAGAGCTGAACCTGAAGCGCCTTGACCTTACAGTCGCCTACCACGACCCCTGCCACCTGGGCAGGCACAACAAGGTCTATGACGCCCCGAGAAAAGTTATTCAGGCTATCTGTACCCTCAAGGAGATGAAAAACATCAAAGAAAACTCCCGCTGCTGCGGCGGTGGGGGCGGAGTAAGGATTGGATATCCAGACATCTCCCTTGAGCTCGCAAAAAAGCGTATTGAAGACGTGCCAGAAGGCGTGGACTACCTCGTCACCTCCTGCCCTCTCTGCGTGAGGAACCTTAGAGATGCAGGCGGAGATATCGAGATTATCGATATTGTAGAACTCGTGGTAATGGCGATGGAATAAGTTCAGGTACTTCTGAGTCTAGCTGTTTGTTTCTCAGTTGGCCTTTAATAGGGCCGGTTTTATCCGGCTCAAATCATTTTTCTATCTTTTTGAATTAACTTTATCCTTTCAGATTGAATATCAGATTGGATATCAGATTGGATATCAGATTGGATAATAGTAAGCTCTCTGCTTTCTACCAGCAGTATAATTTTTATCTCCAGAAAACGACTCTTGTCTACTGAATTCTACAATCAAATATAAGCTTTGGAAATAGGTTGGGAGGACAGAACCATGAGTTGTAAACCGATAAAGTTACGTAATGTTCCACCTGAGGTATTTAATTGCATGAAGAAAAAGCTTCAGGGAGCAGGAATTAATGTCCCGCCTGGAAACAAAGGAGAACTTTCGGGATCAGGAATTGTAGCAGATTTCGAGTGGGATGGACAGTCCAATCTTACGATTACAATCACGGAAAAACCGTTTATTGTCAGCTGCGAAGTCGCGGCCATGAAAATAAAACAATTCGTAAGACAGTGCCACGGTTCTTAAAGGAAATCCTGGAGCCTGATATAAGTATGGGCGAGAGAAAACTTGATACTGAAGGCTGTCAGGGCATCAAATTTAGAAATGTGACTCCGGAGGTTTTTTCCTGCATGAAGAAAAAACTCCAGGCCTACGGGATCGAAACTTCACCTGGAAACTTCGGGGTGCTTGAAGGCAACGGTATAGTTGCCCACTTTAACTGGGATGGAGAGGCAAACATGGTAATTGAGATCAAGGAAAGGTCTCAGGATACCTATTGCGGGCAGGTAAGTGGGAAACTCAGGGCTTTCTGGCGTGAGTGCCAGCGATTATGAAGGTGAATCCAATCCATGCTTACATCAAGATTACGTGCGTTTTTTACAACTGGTTTAAGGAAGAATAATTGACTGATTTGGCAGTGTGCATAATTTTCTGTAAAATAACAAATCTCAGAAGTAATTGGGTAGAAAATTTCATATCAGAAGTTCAGTTCTTACCAGAGTATACAAAAGTTTGACTTCTAATTTATAGCAAATTCGTGACACTGCCTCGTTTCAAAATAACCTTATTTTTTAGAAATTAAAGCAGGAGTTTCTACATTCAGCTTGTTTATTTTTCCTAATGGTAAATTTACATTTTTTTCTGGGAACCCAATTACCGATCTATCGATATGTCTTCCTTCATATCCTAAAACTTTTAAGAATACTCTATGAAAAAGTGTCTGATAAGCTCTAGTATACACTTGCATCTTCTCAAATTCTTTAACATCCATCTTATTGCCATGTGCCATAGCATGCCTAGCCTTTATGGCTTTATCTTCAACTGTCCCACTTTCAAGTCCAATTTCTTTAAAAAAGGCTAGATATTGCTTAGATATAGACATTCCATTTGAATGACATATACTATTCACTATTGGCTTTTTCAACTCTCCAATTTCTTGAGCTTTCAATGAATCGCTGTTTTCTGGACCTAAGCTTTTAATCTTATTTTCTATATACTCATCAATCTTTTTTTCAGCAACGCTTAAACTTTCCTTAATCATATCTTCGAAATCTTCATTTGGTATCCAGAATCCATTACTTTTTGAATTTTCACTCTTGAACCACTTATTCATTATAAGTTCTAGAGAACTGGAAAGAACTGGAAGATTTGTTCCAAGTGGTGTGTCTCTTGATATCCAATATCTCCATAAAGCTTCTTTCAGCCCCAGCTTGTCTCTTTTATTTAGATATTTAGGAACAAGATCACACAGTAATTCTTCAATTTTTCCTTCATTAATTTTAGTACTCTTAATTCCTAAATTAAATGGTGACAGCGGTATATTTTCACAGGCTGATCTTGAGTACGCTCCTCCCCATGAAGGTTTCGCGAAATATGCCAACGTCTGCCCTTCATTATTATATTCTGTAAATCCAACATTCAAAAGTTGTGTGCCTAACACAAAACTAACTATTTCACTGATAGCTTCTCTTTTTTCTCTATCAGGGATTAAACCAAACTCTTTTCTATATTCTATACATATATTTCTTGACCATTTAGGATCAAAATGGGTTGGCACTCTTGCAATTATAAATTTTATATCGTCTAAGGTTACAAGTGCAAAGTCATTACTCATCTCTGAAGACCCAATGTTTTGGATTATTAATTCTATGGCTTTGTTATGTGTAATATCAATCGGAACTCTTTTTCTCTCTATTTTATCAGAATCTTTATGTAGTCTTAAAGTTTTTTTTGGAAAAATTACTTCTTTATCTGGACCATTTAGATACCATTCTGATAAGCAAGACGCATCATAACCACTATTTTTATCAATATTTATTTCATGTACTATAATATTGAATGTTACCACTTTTTTTGAATTTTCTGAATTATTTTCTTGAGAACTTATATGAGTTACATAGCATTCTTTTAATTCTATTTTTGAACCATATTGATCTCTCCCTTCTATATCAAAAGGTTCTATATGTTCTCCGGGAGATGTTTCATATAAACGTGTATAGCATTTTGTGTTTGTTTCTGTCGTCAATAGTCCGCGTTCTTCGATGGCGGTTAAAGTGGCTTGTATCTGGTAAGAATCAGTTCTATCTACTACTATACGTACAGAATTTTTTGGTATACATTCGTTTGGAATTATTTCTTCAATTATAAGTGGTTCTTGAAGAACTTCCCATTCTAAGTCACTATTTTTTATTTCGAGCAATATCTCACCATTTCGAACAACTTTACCTTCACCGATTACCTTGTCGCTTACTTTCGCTGTTTTTCTTTTCTCCTTATCAAACACTTATGGGCGTTTCCTACAAGGTCGAGCCTTCCTGCCTTTTCCAGAGCCTCATAAACAAGCTCGTAATTTGCAGGATTCCTGTAATGCATAAGGGCTCGTTGCATTGCTTTTTCTTTTTTGTCCCTTGCAACGTACACTTTTTTGCCTGTGAACGGGTCAAGTCCTGTGTAATACATGCAGGTTGACACTGTCATTGGGGTTGGAGTGAAGTCCTGGACCTGTTCGGTATAGCCTCCATGGTCCCGCACATACTCTGCCATCTCGATCATATCTTTAACAGTGCAACCCGGGTGGCCCGACATCAGGTAGTTTACTATGTACTGTTCCTTGCCGCATTTTTTGTTAAAGACAGTAAACCTGTCTGCAAATTTCTCATAAATTTCCTTTCCGGGCTTGGACATTGCATCGGTTACTCGCCTTGAGAAATGTTCAGGCGCAATCCTAAGCTGCCCGCTGATATGATGGGCGCAGAGTTTTTCCAAATATTCCTCATCTTCAAGAGCAAGGTCATAGCGCACACCGTAACCTGTAAAGACCTGCCTGACCCCTGGAAGCTCGCGCAGGCGCTGCATCAATTCAAGCAGTTTTTTATGGCTTGTGTCAAGAGCGGGGCAAATACGCGGGTAAAGGCAGGCTTTATCCAGGCAGGCCCCCTTCTTTTCCCAGGACCTGCACATCATGCCGTACATATTCGCAGTGGGTCCTCCTACTCCGTTAATTATGCCTTTGAAATCCGGCTTTTCCGTAAGCCTTTTTGCCTCCCGCAGGACTGACTCAATGCTGCGGCTAGCAATCATGCGCCCCTGGTGCTGTGTAATGGCACAAAAGGCACAGCCGCCGAAACAGCCCCTGTGCGTTGTCAGGGAGAATTTAACCATTTCAAGGGCAGGTATGGGTTCAGTATAGGAAGGGTGGGCTTCTCCTGTGAACGGCAGTTCATACACATGGTCAAGTTCCGCTTCTGTCAGGGGACGCATTGGCCTGTTCTGTACGATAATAGTTTTCGGGTGAGGCTGGACAATGCCTTTTCCAGTAACAGGGTTCTGTTCCAGGAAGTATGTGCGGAAAGCCTTTGCAAAAGCCGCTTTATCCTGAGAAACTTCAGAAAATGAAGGGATTTCGATGTATTCCTTGAAAAATTTGGCTGCTTCCAGGGCTGTATCCCGAATATCCTCAACCGTATTCCCAGATTCACTCTCATCTGATTCTTTTTGCTCTTGTTTACCCTGTTCCTGCCTATCCTGTTCTTCGGCTGTCCCTTTACTCTTTTCTTTAAGCTCTTTCCAGGCTTTGACTTCCATCTTCCAGACTGTGCCTGGGATATCCCTTATATCCTTAATATTCTCCCCTACCTGAAGGCGCTTTGCAATTTCTACAATCTGGAGTTCTCCCATGCCGTATACAATAAGGTCTGCAGGGGCATCAGCCAGAATCGACTGCCTTACTTTATCCGAAAGATAATCATAATGAGCAAAGCGCCTCAGGGAAGCTTCAATTCCTCCGAGCACTATAGGCACATCAGGAAAGGCTTCTTTTATTCTGTTTGAATAGATTATCACGGCGCGATTAGGGCGAAGTCCTGTTTTGCCTCCGGGGGAGTATGCATCTTTATCCCGGGGTTTAAGTCCAGGGGTCAGGTTGCTTACCATGGAGTCAGTGTTTCCTGCGCTTACGGAAAAAAAGAGCCTGGGTTTTCCAAGTTTTCTGAAGTCTTCAGGGCTGTCCCAGCGCGGCTGGGCAATTATTCCTACCCTGAAGCCGGCGTCTTCAAGGACCCTTCCTATTATTGCAGTCCCGAAACTGGAATGGTCTACATAGGCGTCTCCGGCAACCAGGATTATATCCAGTTCCTTCCAGCCGCGAGCTTTTACTTCTTCAGGGCTCATCGGGAGAAATTTTGATAGAGGAAGAGATGGAGAAAAACTTTTTTTCTGCTTTTTTTCTTTTTTTCCGGTCCTGGTTTCAGGCCTCACTTCTGGTTTCTTTCCTTTTCTTGCTGAGGCTTCCCTCTGCTCCATTTTTTTGGGCTTTCTTGCGGCTTTTGCTCCGGATTTTACTTCCTTTCCTATTTCTACTTTTTTCGGGATGAAAGAGCTGGTTTTCTTGCCATGCATTTCTCCAGCCGGTTTTCTATCCGTCTCTGTCTTCTGCTTCTTATTTGTTTCACGATCTGGTTTTTTCCTGCTAAACTTTTTATTTCCTTCAGGAACTGATGTATTTTTTATTGAGGTGTCTTTTGCCATATTCTGTTTCCGGGCTCCTGCCCTTTTTAATTTCCAGTATCCAATATCTATTCAATATCTGTCCAACATCTAAACTTTTTAATACCCATACTTGGTTTAAACATCCGCTATTGTTTTCAGGCTAGAATTTTCTTTCTACAGACTGCGAAGCCTTTATACTCCTGTCATCATTTTCAACATCGTGTATGATGCCATAATCTGTTTGTTTCCATCCCTGTCTGTAGGAGCTCCGTGACCGGGGTACAGGGTTTTTACATCAATTTTTGTAAGCTTTTCCACAGAACCAGGCATCCTGTCAGGCACTGAGCCTTCAAAATCCATTCTCCCAAATCCCCCTCCCGGAAATACGGTATCTCCGGAAAAGAGGCTCTTTGAAACCGGCTCATAGAGGCAGATGCTTCCTTTTGAGTGGCCCGGAGTGTGAATAACTTCGAGGTATTCACCGTCTCCAATGTCAATTTTGTCCCCTTCTTCATATGTAATTGTAGGTTTGACAGCAGGTGGGCGGTCTCCAAAGAGCACGGAAACACTCAGATATTCGTCGTTTACACCTTCAAGATCGGCTTTATGTATTCCGACTTCTGCTCCACTCTTTTCTACAATTGCTGCTGCTGCTGCTGTGTGATCATAATGGCAGTGAGTCAGAACGATAAGTTTCAGGTCTGTAAGCTTGATGTATTTCTCAAGTTGTTTAATGATCAGGTCGCTGTTCATTCCCGCATCGATGAGGACTTTTCCGTTTACAAGGTAGACACTGGAATCGTAAGCTGTAGGGCAAATGTACCGGACTTCCATATTTCTTCCTCTTTTGCTCTTTTTCTGCTTTTTCTTTCCTTTCTGCTCTTTTTCCTATAACTACTTTAAAACTTTATATCTTGAATACTCTGCGTGCATTTTCGGTTGCGAATTTAGCAATCTCTGCAGGTTCCATTTCCTTAATTTTCGCTACTATAGGAATCGAATCCACAATGAAGGCAGGTTCGTTTCTGCCCCTGCGAGGGGAAAGAAAAGGGCTGTCGGTTTCCAGGAGCAGGTTTTCAGGAGGCACTTCTGCTGCAAGGGCCTGGTGGTGTTCGGAAAAACAGACGAGTGTTGCCAGGGAAATATAATATCCTGAATCTACAATTTCCTTCATTGTCTCAACAGGACCGCTGTAACAGTGATAAATTACGGTGTCCACACCTCTGACAAGTTCCAGGACTTCAGCTTCAGCCAGCCTGGCGTGCACCACAAGAGGTTTGTCCAGGTCTTTTGCAATCTCGATTACTTTTTTGAACGCTGCTGTTTGCCTCTCACGTTCTTCATTTGTTTTGCAGTCCTGAAAGTCCAGGCCGGTTTCTCCGATACCCACTGCTTTTCCGGCATTAGCTTCTATCTGGGCAAGGATAGCTTCTATATCTTTATCGCTGCCTTCCCTGCCGATATCAGGGCTCAAGCCCAGAGCGGCATGGATATCATCATTCTTCTCTGCAAGTTCAAGGCTTATGCGGTTTCCTTTGAGTGAGATCCCGGAGTTGATCATCCCGATAACTCCTGCTTTCCGGGCACGGAGGATAGTCTCCTCCCGGTCAGGATTGAATTTGGGAAAATCAAGGTGACAATGGGAATCAATGATTGGATAAATTGGATAAGGCATGGGTTTGTATTCCATTTCATTTTATTTTACTTTATACATACTTGAGGAATACAAACCCGAAAAATGAACCGGCACCAGACCCTATCCGGTTTTGAGCTGATAGACCCGAAATTGTTTTTCGGATTTCCGGAATTAGTTTCCGGCTCTTCAACCCTTTTTCGTTCTTTTTCGTTCTTTTTTAGCTTTTTTCTTCCTTTTTATACAGCAGGTTCATAGCGTTTACAAGGGCTTCCACGGAAGCCATGACTATATCCGGGTTTGCGGACCTTGCAGTCACAATCCTTCCTTTCTCGTTTTCGAGACCGATGTACACATCGGCAAGAGCGTCAGCTCCTCCGGTGATAGCATCGATTCTAAACTCCTGAAGTTTGAAGTGGTTGCTCTCTCCCAGGATATCTCTTACAGCTTTGAGGGCTGCATCTACAGGTCCAACTCCGGTTTTTGCTGCAATTATTTCTTTTCCTTCAATATCTGCCTTGACCACAGCCGTGGGTGTGATGATGTTTCCTGTCATGACGGATACTTCTTTGAGTTTGATCAGCTCTTCATCAGAGCTTGCTTTTCCGAGCACTGCAGAGGCGACTGCATAGAGATCGGCATCCGTTATCTGTTTTCCTTTATCTGCTATTTCTTTGATCCTGAACACAATCTCGTCGAGCTGCTTTTCATTGGTTTTTATGCCAGCAGACTCAAGGGACTGTTTGACTGCATGTTTGCCTGTGTGTTTCCCAAGGACAATGCGCCGCCTGTGCCCGACCATTTCCGGGGTCATAATACCGGGTTCGAAAGTATCGGATTTTTCAAGCACTCCCTGACTGTGGATTCCCGACTCGTGGGAAAAGGCATTTTGCCCGACTACAGGTGTATTTGGCGGGAGCCTGATTCCGGTATAGTTTTCGACCATTTTCGAGGTTTCTACGAGGTATTCTGTCCGTATATTGGTTTTTGCACCGTAGATTGACGTCAGGCTCATTACTGTCTGGGAAAGGTCAGCATTTCCTGCCCTTTCTCCTATGCCGTTTACCGTGACCTGTACCTGAGATGCTCCGGCTTCAACGGCCATAAGGCTGTTTGCTACTGCAAGTCCGAAGTCATTGTGGCAGTGTACGTCTATCGGAATCGTTATTTCGGCTGCAATGTCTTTTATCTGTCTGTACATTGCAGATGGAACCATGACACCGACAGTATCCGGTACGTTAATGATGTCGCAGCCTGCCTCCTGGACCGCCTTGAACACCTCTATTAGATATGCAGGGTCGGTTCTTGTGGCATCCATTGCAGAAAACATGCACTTCAGTCCGTGGTCTTTGATGTACTGGACAGCTTCTACAGCCAGCTGGATGACTTCTTCCTGGCTCTTTTTAATTGTATAGATCCGTTGTACATCCGAAGTCGGAACGAATGTGTGCACAAGAGCAACATCACTTTCAAAACAGGCATCGATGTCTTTTTTCAGCACACGAGCAAGCCCGCAGACTGTGGTATCAAGCCCGGCATTAGAAATCGATTTTACGGATTCTTTATCTCCTTCTGAAGATATGGGAAATCCGGCTTCTATTATGTCTACCCCGAGTTTGTCAAGTTGACGAGCAATTTCCAGCTTCTGAGTAGAAGTCAGGGATACGCCTGGGGTCTGTTCTCCGTCACGCAGTGTTGTGTCAAAAACAGTTACTTTCTTATTCTGCATGGGCTCGATGTAAAAATCGATCCCTTCTTTCAGTGTGTACATTCATAGTAATCATCTAAGGGGATGTATACTTCTGGTATATAAACATCATGTATATTTTTTAAAGTTTAGCTGAAGTTTAACTTTTTCGAATTTTCAATAGAAAACTATTTATAGTATATGTGCCATTCTAGGGTTGCTTCTCGGGCGTCACAAGACATCCCGAAGGTGAAAAACGGAATTTGAAAAACGGTGTTCGAAATACTGAACAGGTACTTAAAAACGAAACTTGAAAAACGGAATAAAAAGTGCCTGAGCGATTTGTTTCACAATTATCGCTAATAAAAACGGACAATGGTAAGGATTCAAAAGGTCAACTCCTTTGAAATCTTTTATCCATTACTTTTTCATCTTTCAAATTTGTTCAACCTTCTTTGAAGGAAAACGTTTATATACAAGAAACACCTTGTATGTATCCTCTCACAAGGCGCAAATGCGTGGGAGAACAATAAGAAGGTTTATATACAAGAAATGCCTTCTATCAGTCCCTCACACAAAGCAAATTTGTGGGTTGGAATTCAAATATCTCTATTATCTTTTAATGGAGTCAGGAGTTATTTCCTGACTGACGAGGATTTGTCGGTTCGGTTAATTCTGGGTGATAGATGTTTGACATATCTATTGCAGAAGAACTAACTGAATTGATAGTTGTTAGTGCAAGTTTCTGCGACCAAGACCTTTAATTTTAAAGTGTGCGATAACATAATTCTGGTTGATCCTGCCAGAGGTTACTGCTATCGGTGTTCGACTAAGCCATGCAAGTCATATGTTCTTCGTGAACATGGCATACTGCTCAGTAACACGTGGATAACCTGCCCTTGGGTCTGGGATAACCCCGGGAAACTGGGGATAATACCGGATAACGCATATGTGCTGGAATGCTTTATGCGTAAAACGGATTCGTCCGCCCAAGGATGGGTCTGCGGCCTATCAGGTAGTAGTGGGTGTAATGTACCTACTAGCCAACAACGGGTACGGGTTGTGAGAGCAAGAGCCCGGAGATGGATTCTGAGACATGAATCCAGGCCCTACGGGGCGCAGCAGGCGCGAAAACTTTACAATGCGGGAAACCGTGATAAGGGAACACCGAGTGCCAGCATCATATGCTGGCTGTCCAGATGTGTAAAGTACATCTGTTAGCAAGGGCCGGGCAAGACCGGTGCCAGCCGCCGCGGTAACACCGGCGGCCCGAGTGGTGACCGTTATTATTGGGTCTAAAGGGTCCGTAGCCGGTTTGGTCAGTCCTCCGGGAAATCTGATAGCTTAACTGTTAGGCTTTCGGGGGATACTGCCAGGCTTGGAACCGGGAGAGGTAAGAGGTACTACAGGGGTAGGAGTGAAATCTTGTAATCCCTGTGAGACCACCTGTGGCGAAGGCGTCTTACCAGAACGGGTTCGACGGTGAGGGACGAAAGCTGGGGGCACGAACCGGATTAGATACCCGGGTAGTCCCAGCCGTAAACTATGCTCGCTAGGTGTCAGGCATGGCGCGACCGTGTCTGGTGCCGCAGGGAAGCCGTGAAGCGAGCCACCTGGGAAGTACGGCCGCAAGGCTGAAACTTAA
>ENA-UOOK01001379-UOOK01001379.1-fermentation-metagenome-genome-assembly--contig:-NODE-1379-length-31955-cov-4.853511_pt1 | contig 31955 bp, 20 predicted proteins | sample MGYA00245777_ERZ724023 | MGnify/ENA primary metagenome ERZ724023 (study PRJEB28704, sample SAMN03018312) | fermentation metagenome | biome: anthropogenic terrestrial biome; feature: soil; material...
ATACTCCGTATCTTTGCACCATAAATTACAATTGCAGCAAATGGAGCAAAAACAATATCTGCTCGGCATGACGCTCGCCGAAATTACCGAAAGCGTCACAGTACTGAACCTTCCCAAATTTACCGCCAGACAGATTGCCGACTGGGTGTATGTGAAACGGGTAAAAAGTATCGACGAGATGACCAATATCTCACTCAAGAACAGGGAGATATTATCGGAAAAATTCGAAGTAGGACGATCGGAACCATTGGATATCCAAACGTCGGTAGACGGCACCCGCAAGATGCTCTTTCAGACAACAAGCGGTAAATTCATCGAAACAGTCACCATCCCTGAAGAAGAGCGACTTACCATCTGCGTTTCCTCTCAGGTAGGCTGCCGCATGAACTGCGACTTTTGCATGACCGGCAAGCAGGGGTTCCACGACAACCTCACCGCCACGGAAATACTGAACCAGGTATACTCGGTACCCGACTCGGAACAGATCACCAACCTTGTTTTCATGGGTATGGGAGAACCGCTCGACAACTACAAACAGGTAAAGAAGGCATCAGAACTGCTTATGGCCGACTATGGACCGGGCTGGAGCCCCAAACGAATCACCCTCTCCTCCATCGGGCTCACCTCCAACCTGAAACGATTCCTCGATGAAAGCAAATGTCACCTGGCCATCAGCCTGCACAATCCCATACCGGAACAACGGCTTGCCATCATGCCCATTGAGAAGTCGGCACCTGTCACATCGGTCATCGGGATGCTGCGCGATTACGACTGGAGCCACCAGCGGCGACTCTCTTTTGAATATATCATGTTCGACGGGGTAAACGACTCGCTGCTCTACGCGCGTGAATTGACCAAACTGCTGGCAGGACTCGACTGTCGTATCAACCTCATCCGCTTCCACGTGATCCCGATGAGCAACCTGCGCCCCTCCACCAACGAGAACATGATCAAGTTCCGTGATTTCCTTACTGCCAAAGGATTTATCAGCACCATCCGGGCTTCGAGGGGGGAGGACATCTTTGCCGCCTGCGGCATGCTCTCCACCGCAAAAATCGAAAAAAAATAAGGGTTCCCTGTTTTTTCAGTGCCCACGGGACAACAAAAGACTGAAACAAGAGCTGGTACTACAACCAACTTTTGGACAAATTAAGTGCGCTTGCATTTCATTTCCACGCAAATAGTTGTATATTTGTTTTGTGAAACGTGTACAACCATGTTTTCACCAGGACTGGATTGATTATCCCATAAAAAATACGCATATGAAACGATTTTCAGGTTTACTCGCCCTTATTGCAACCATCGTCCTCTTCACGTCGTGTGATGGTGGGGGCGGCTTCTTGTCTGCTTCAGGAACAAACAACGAGATGATGGTACTGATGGATGACACTGCTTGGGAATCTTCTCCCGGCCGGGCCCTGTTCGACGTGCTCAACTCAAACGTGAAGGCGCTGCCACAGGCCGAACCAAACTTCACCATCGTACAGATTGCACCCGAAAATTTCACCAGCACCTTCAAGATGGCACGCAACATCATTATCCCCGACATCTCCAATATTTACAGCTACCCCAAGCTCACAGCGGAGATCGACAAGTATGCCGTGGGGCAGGTAGTCATGAACATCCATGCTCCCGACAGTGCCAGCTTTGCCAAGTTTGTGACTGAAAACAGGGAAAGCATTGTGAACTACTTCGTAGACAAAGAGTTGGAACGCACCGGCAAATGGCTGAAGAGAGAGGTATCGGCCCCGCTGTCACGCGCACAACAAGTGTTTGGAATCAATATCCATGTGCCCAAGGGACTGACCAATGTCACCGAGCACCAAAACTTCTACTGGGCCACCAACAACGCCTCCCGCGGGCGACAGGATATTGTCATCTACCAGTTTCCGTACACCACGGAAAAAGTATTCGAAAAAGATTCGCTCATCAGCATCCGCAACAAGGAGCTGGGAAAATATATAAAAGGCTCCTTCGACTCGGAAATGACCACTGCCACGCGTGTCTACTCCCCCGATTACCGGACTATGGAGCTTGACGGCATCTTCCGGGCAGAACTGCGCGGATTGTGGGAGATGTCCACCGACATGATGGGAGGCCCGTTTGTGATGCACGCCTTTGTAAACGACAATACCGGCATGGTCGTTGTGGTGGAAGTCTACGTATACGCACCGGAAATGAATAAACGCAACCTGATGCGCAACCTGGAAGCCACCCTCTACACCATCAGCCTACCCAAACCAAAAGAGGCGGTGATTGAAGGATAGCGGATCAGAAACAATACTGTCAAAGAGAATCAAAAAAAAGATACATGTCATCATTAATCAAAGTGGGCATCACGCACGGCGATGTCAATGGAATCGGATACGAAGTGCTGCTGAAAGCATTCTCCGACGACCGGCTGCTCGAGTTGTTCCACCCAGTCATATACGGATCATCCAAGTCGGCCTCTTATCACCGCAAAGTAATGGAGGGTGACCCGGTTAACTTTCATATTATTTCCAAAGTCGAAGAATCGCAGGAGGGAAAGATAAACCTCCTGAACTGCGTCAAAGAGGAGATCAGAATTGAATTGGGCACAGCAAGTGCCGAAGCGGGCGAATCGGCCTATATTGCGCTGGACCAGGCCACGAACGACCTGGCAAACGGGAAGATCGACCTGCTCGTAACCCTCCCGATCAACAAGGATAGCATACAAGGTGTACACTTTCGCTTCCCGGGGCATACCGAATTCCTCGAAGATCGGTTCGCCAAAAACGGAGAGAAGGCATTGATGATCCTTGCCACGGAGGTTTTACGCGTGGCACTGGTCACCACCCATCTGCCCCTCGCGGAGGTCCCCTCCAAGTTGTCCAAAGAGCTGATCCTGGAAAAGTTGCACATACTCAACCACTCCCTGAAACGCGATTTCAGAATTGAGAATCCGCGTATTGCCGTACTGGCGCTCAATCCGCATGCCGGTGAAAACGGACTGCTCGGCAAAGAGGAGAGTGAGATCATTGCCCCTGCCGTGAAGGAAGCACAGGAGAAATGGATTCTATGTGCCGGACCTTTTGCTGCCGACGGATTCTTCGGGTCGGGACGATTCAAGGAGTTCGACGCCATACTCGCCATGTACCACGACCAGGGACTCATACCGTTCAAGACCCTTGCCATGGATGCCGGTGTCAACTTCACCGCCGGACTCCCCATCGTACGCACCTCACCCGACCACGGCACGGCCTACAATATCGCCGGCAAGAACCTGGCCTCCGACGAGTCGTTCCGCCAGGCCATTTACATGGGTATCGACATCCTCAAGAACCGCTTGTTCTACGATGAGGCGCGCAAAAATCCGCTGAAAAAGATGTTCTTCGACCGCGGCAAGGATGACGAGAAACTCGACCTGACAAAGGAAGAAACAGAATAGTTACAAAAATAGGATTAATAAATAATCGACTCTCTATTAATGAAGTATACCACCATCCCCTGATAAGTATACCCGGAAGCCGCCTTATCGCGAGAGCATTATCTTGTGCTTTTATTTCCATGCGTACGATGCGTATATCGCTCCGATAATTGCCAGCAGATGTACATATCCTCATGTATTCAGGTGTAAACCATGGAGGACATTCCGAGGATATCCTCCTCCGGATAAATTATTATACCGACAAAGCTACTTCTTTTTTTATATTTCAAATTCCGCCCGTCTTGAATGTATCGGAACGCTATATACACATCCGCGAGTAGGCCGTTGAAATAATTGAACGCAATATCGACCCAATACAAGCCAAAGCATCTGACAGCTTTGTAAATAATCAGTCGGCTTAAAGCCGACTGATTATTTTTCATGAAACCACTGACTATAAGCCATTTTATATTTTTGTTTGAAAATTTAACTATAACAATTAGTTTGCAAACGAAAAAGAATAGTTAACTTTGCGGCATGAATTAACGGACATAAAATAACAGAATACACACATCGGACTATTTTCTATTTGTCAGCTCAACAGTCTGAAGTCCGACATCTAAACATCTCAAAAGAATGAAAGATTTATCACCCAAAGAAGAGGAAGTAATGCGCTATTTCTGGGAAAACGAGGCATTGTTCGTAAAACAACTCGTGGAAATGTATCCCGAGCCGAAGCCGCATTTCAACACGCTTTCCACCTACGTACGTTCGTTGGAAGAGAAAGGATTTGTGTCACACGAATCATTTGGCACAACGTACCGCTACTTTGCCATCATTAGCGAAGAGGAATACCGCAACCGGACACTCAGAAATGTAGTAAGAAAATATTTTGACAATTCATACCTTAGCGTGGTATCGTCGCTCATCAAAGACGAAAATATTTCTGTGGAAGAGGTGCGTAAGTTACTGGACGAAGTGGAAAAGTTGAATGATAAGTGAGGAATATAAAATTACTACCATGTTTCAATAAGATTGAGGTAGGTTGAAAAGGATTGATGGAGATTGATAGAGAACTGTTTGTTTTTCAATCTTATTCAATCTGTTATGAATCTGAATTTCTGATAAAAGACAAATACAAACCTTTGACGAATGGAACAATTTCTCTTTTACCTTCTCCGCGCATCCATCCTGATGACGCTGTTTTACGGCTTTTACAGGTTCTTTTTCGGTAAAAACACGTTTCACCATTTCAACCGGTTTTTGCTGATTTTCATTGTGATGATGGTTACCGTGCTTCCGTTGTTCCGTTTTAACCTTCTACCAGAGAGGAAATCAGAACCGGTGGCTAGCGAAAATTTTCCGATGGATTTTTCCAACATTCCCATTGTAGAAATATCCGAATTGCCCGCTCAACCCGTACAAATACCCTGGATAGAAATACTTTCGGTGGTTTTTGCCGTTGGTTTTCTGCTTTCGGTAGTACGTTACCTTATTGGACTGAGCCAGTTGATAAGTATCATTCGGAAATCGGAAAAGCAAACGCTTTCCGATAATAATATGGTTCTCTGCATTACCGATAAAGATATTTCGCCGTTCAGCTGGATGAAATACATTGTTCTTTCGTGCAAAGACGTTTCGGCGGATAACCGGGCAATCATCAACCACGAACGGGCACACATTCACTTGCAGCATTCGTTCGACATGATATTTTTCGACCTGTTCACCTGCATTTTCTGGTTCAACCCGTTTTCGTGGCTGCTGCGGTACGAAATTCAATCGGTTCACGAGTATCAGGCCGATGAGCAGGTTCTGAATAACGGTATTGATGTAAAACAATATCAACTTTTATTAATCCGCAAAAGCGTGGGCGAGCATAAGTTTGCACTGGCAAACAATTTCCGTCAGCGCGATTTACACAAAAGAATTACTATGATGAAAAACAAATCAGACAAACGACAGAAATGGAACTACACGGCAGCGCTTCCCGTATTGTTCCTGGCTATGGTAACACTCTCAGTTCCACAATTGAATGCGGAAATTCCCGAAAAAGTGACTAATAAACCTGTTGAAAACAACAAAGACGTTCTACCTGCATTGGAGGGGAAAAATGACAATAATGAAAAAATTTCAGAACGATCCAAAATCACCATTTGCGGCTTTGTTAAAGGAAAAGATAGTTTTATTCCCGGAGTAACAATTGTAATTAAAGGTTCCACTGTTGGCACAATTACCGACCCCGAAGGAAAATTTGTAATCAAGACAGACAAAGGTGATGTGCTGAAATTTGTGATGGTGGGTTACAAGACTTTTGAATACAGAGTGGAAAAAACACAAGATAATTTGGTGGTTGTTCTACAGCCGGATGATGTGGTGGCTACTAGAGTAGGGAAAATGGAGAATTTTAAAATTGAAGCAAAGGATGAACAGCAACCCAAAATTGCAGTTTATGGACTCAAAGCATTAACTGGAAATCCGTTATTTATTTTGGACGGGAAACCTATTGAACCAATGAATGATATTGATCCTGATAACATTGAATCCATTTCTGTGCTTAAGAATGACTCGGCTACAGCCATTTATGGTGAAAGAGGAAAAGATGGCGTGATTTTGATTACAACTAAAAAACCTGAAAACTTTACGATCGATTTTAAAGAGTCAACAACTAAAGTGCAGGAAAATGTAAAGAGCTTGAACGAAATGTTGGAAAAAGATAAGCCACTTATTGTAATTGATGGTGAAAAGAAATCCAAAGATTATGATTTGAAATCAATAAATCCCAATGACATTGAATCCTTTACAATTCTGAAAGATAAATCCGCTGTGGAACTTTATGGGGAAGATGGGAGAAATGGAGTGATAATTGTCACGAAAAAGTCCAAGCTCTTAGAATATAAATCAGATGTTCTTGAATTGAAAAATAATGGTGATTTTTCCCTAAGCGGAGATAAGGTAGAAATGAACGCAGGTGAAAATCAAACAATTACTGTTTCGGCAAAACCTGTTAAAAGTATAGTAAAAAAATCAGATAAATCGTCGTTAATCATCCGAAATGAAGATGGTAGTCAGCCCTTGGTTGTGGTTGATGGTGTAAAGAAAGGAAAGCTAAAAGAATTTAACCCTGGACAATTTGCTGTATTTCGCGCATACGCAGGAAATACAGCAAAAGAAAAATACGGAGAAGAGGGTGCAAATGGAGTGGTTGAGATTGATACGAAAAAATAAAATTCGCAGCTTATTATAATAAGCCCTATTACAATGAAGCACCCCTGTATACTCTGGCTCGGCTTGGAGGTCATACTTTGGGAAGATACAGGTTTTTAATCTGTTGTTGCCGGCAGCATCACCACTGTTTTTTCGTTTTCCTGGGCAAGCAAGTCCCTCACAAAAGTCTGAATATCTTCCGGTTTGATGGCATTGAGCGCATCAAGGTAATGCGTGTGACGATCCCAGTCGTAGAAATATTTATCGATCAGCTGGTTTAACCAGTACTTATTCTCCCTGATATTTTCATTGTATGCCTTAAGCATGTATTCCTTCACTTTGGAAAAATCTTCAGCACGGGGTCCATTCTCAGCCATCGCCCTCAGCTCTCCTTTCACCAGGCTATTCAGTGTCAGCGCTTTATCCGGATCGGTATCGAAATTTATCTGCAGAATCGTTTGCCCTTCGGGATAGCGGGCTATGGATCCGTCGACGGAAACCCCGTAGGTACCCCCTTCTTCTTCCCGTATTTTCTCTGTATACACGATATCCATAATCTGCCGGAGCATGCTTATGATGATATTGTTTTTACGGGTAAACTCACTTTGACCGCTGAAAATATTGAAAACCGATGCTTTGGAATTTTCCATCTCACGCTGGAAAATCGTTTCACTGGTACCTTTGGCTATATCCATCGGCAACTCCTCATACCTGTTCCGGGCATATTTTCCCGGTATGGAACCCAGGTATTGCAATATGAACGGCTTGACGGCCTCCTCATCAATGTTGCCCACAAAGGCAAAAACAAAACTGCCCGGGTTGGAAAAACTTTGCCTGAACATCTCCATGATACGCCCGTAATTGATTTTATCCATATCCTCTGCCTTCAGCCGGTCGAAAAGGGGATTATCGTGATAGAGTTTTCTTGTGATCGTATCCTGAAACGCGACCGACGGCTCGGCTTCCGCATTTTTCAATTGTATCTCGGCCCGTTGCAGGAAAGATTCGAAAGCATCCTGGTCGGTTCGCGGAGAAGTAAAATAGAGATAAACCAGTTGAAGCAATGTTTCGAAATCCCTCTGCGAAGAGGTTCCGTTGAATCCCTGCTTCATGATTCCGAGCAGGGGGGAGATAGAGATGTTTTTACCCGCCAGCACCTTGGGCAGTTCCGTAAGGCTGAAATCTCCCACACCCCCCAACGGGGCTACCTGTCCGGCCATTTTGCTATTGACCGGATCTTGCAAGGCATAAGAGGAGGTACCTCCATGACTCGAGGCCGCCATCAGTATCTGATCGTCTTTAAAATCCGTTTTTTTGAGGATCACGGTCACACCATTTGATAATCTCCAAACCGTAGCGTCAAAGTCTTCATCCTTCCGTGCTTCGACAAGGGTACCCGCTACAGGAGGTGTGTCAATCAGCGGCCTGTTAAATGTCTCTTCTGCATACGGCTCTACTTCATCGTTTCTGGTAGTAAGAAGTATCTGCAACAACTCTTCATTGTCCGGATAGAGGAGGTCTTCTTTTTCCGGACCGGTAATTGCCAATACAATATTTTTGTCCCCGATGAGTTGTTGTATTGCCTGATTGACCACCTCTACCGGAATCTGGGGAGCAACCGATTGTAAGAGCCGGTATTCGTATTCAATACCAGGAACAGGTTCTCCATCGGTGAAGTGGCGTACATATTTCTGGGAATAATAACTGTTTTTCTGCTTGTCGCGATTGTTATATGCGTTTTCGGCACCATTCAATATGTTGGTCCGTGCGCGATCGTATTCCGATGCCGTGAAGCCGTGCTGCTTAACCCTTTCGGTCTCCGTGGCGATGGCACGTAGCGCGTTTTTTATTTTATCTTCTGCCGATCCGGCTACCACCGTCCATGCATCTTTTGTTTTGGCAATAAAATAATTGTCATCATAAGCAAAAGCCGAGGTAAAAGGAGCATCCGGCTTCTGGCTGATGTCTCTGAAACGTTCATTCATCATCATGGAAGCCACGGTGGTAATGTAGTTTTGTATGTATCCCGCTTGTGTATTCCTTATTTCAAAAGGGAGAGGATCGTGTTTGTAATACAAAAGAATGCTTGTGCTCTGTGCTTCCTTGTCGGTTGCCAGTACCGCGACAGGTTCTTCGTTGTCAGGAACGGGATAATATGTACGTTGGGCTCTCTCCTCGTCTAAAGGAATACTTTCGAAAAGATCTTTGATCTTTTTCTCAGTGGCCTCCACATCTACATCACCCACAATGATAATACCCTGTAAGTCGGGACGGTACCACTTACGGTAATAGGCTCTGATCTCTTCCGGCTTAAAATTGTTGATCACGTCGATGCTGCCGATAGGCATCCTCTCAGCGTATTTGCTACCTCTGAACAGTTCCGGGAGCAGCTTCTCCGTCAGCCGTTGCTGTGCCCCGCCCCGGGTACGCCATTCCTCACGAATCACACCCCGCTCCTTTTCCAATTCATCCGCTTCAAGCAAAATACCGCAAGACCAGTCATGCAATACCAGCAGGCATGAATCCAGAAGATTTTGATTTGTCGTGGGCACATTACTCAAATAATAGACAGTTTCATCGAACGAGGTGTAGGCATTGATGTTTGTCCCGAATTTGACACCGTTATTTTCCAGGTAATCCAGCATCGTCTTACCGGGAAAGTTCCTTGTGCCGTTAAAAGCCATATGCTCCAGAAAGTGAGCGAGGCCGGCCTGGGCATCTTCTTCCTGCATAGACCCCACTTTTTGGGCTATATAAAAATCCGCTCTTTTTTCGGGCGTTTTATTATGGTGAATGTAATAGGTCAGTCCATTTTTCAGTTTGCCGGTTTTTAGGACCGGATCGGCCGGCAACACCGGATTTTGTTGTGCCATCGTGCCACAACCTGCCACAAAGAATATAAGTAAGAATATTTTTTTCATTAATTCATTTTTTTTCCAGGATGTCCAATATTTGCTCGTTACGGATGATCATCATCCCGTGCCGGTCATCCGTGATGCCGGGCGACAGGGTATAAGTATAGCGGGGAACACCGTTCTCCAGGGTGGTGGGCAGGTAGAGGAAGTAGATATTCCCGCACCGCTCTTTCAATATATCTGCCGATTCAATGATATGGGTTGAGATGATGAATATGCTGTTTTTGTTCATCGCAAACGCTTCGGTGACGGCAATGGTCGCATCATATGCATCCTTCACGTTGGTACCCCTGAATAATTCATCAAAGATGACAACCATGTTCCGGGCATGGTTGATGCTGTTTGCGATCTTCTTTAGTCGCAGTACTTCCGCGTAGAAATGGCTGTATCCCTGGTTCAGGTTATCGGGTAGATTGATGGTTGTATACATGCCGCTACGCACCGAGAAGGTCATCTCACGGGCAGGCACGGGAAATCCGAGGTGTGCCAGATAAACGGCAATGCCGAAAGATTTCATGAAGGTAGATTTCCCCGCCATGTTGGCTCCGGTAAGAAAGATTACATTGCTTTGAGGCGTCACCTCTATCGTGTTCGCTACGGGATCGGCCAACAAAGGATGAAACAACCGGTCTATCTTTAAAATATTGCAGTCGGAAGGCTGCACATCGGCAAACGAGAACTCTTTTTCACGCGCCACATGGGCCAGCGAGATATAGATATCCAACTGATAGATGAAAGAGAGTATCTTATGCATCTCTTTGTTGCTTGCATAACGCAGTTCATTGTCATATCTGCCCGCTTTCTCAAGCGAGAGTTTTTTTGTTTCCCGTTCCTCCTTTACAAACCGGAGTCTCTCGTCTGAAATAATATTTTTCACCTCTTCCATTTCCGGCATCTCCGGGAGTATACGTTCATCGTCTTCAATATCCTCGAAAAAATCGTGAAGCGTGTTGATGATATAGATAAGCCCTAAAATGCTTTTATGGATCATCTGGAATTCCGTATCCGTCTTCATCAATCGCTGGAAGCGTTTTCTTAGCTTGTCGTCATGCGCGTCGATCCGGGTACGCGTATCCGTATTGTGCAAATAGTAGGCTACCGCATCGAAGACAGCCCCCTCGAAGGGGAATTCCGTTCTTTTGTGATAAAAATACTGAATGATATCCTGCCTTTTTTTGATACTTTCAAAGTTATCAAGCGGGTATCGGAACATCTCTTCAAGTAAAATAGCCCCACCCCGCGTACTGGTATGATTATAGATGCTGAAAACCGAATTCTTCCCCTGCTTGCCGAAGATATTCAGGTCATCCATTGTCTGCTTGTCAATTATAAAACTCATCGTCTCCTGATTGTATTATCCCCTGTTTATCGCCAGGGCCGGTTTATTCATTGTTCTCTTCACGATTTTTCACGCCCTTGTACGCCGGAAACTATTCCATGCTGGCTTTATTCATTATTGTCTCCACAATCCGTTCGTTGCGAATGATCATCATACCGTGCCGGTCGCCCGATATTCCCTGCTCTATCTTGTAGGTATATACCGGCCTGTTATGATCCAATTTCGTAGGCAAATAGAGAAATTGCATGTTGCTATTGTCCCGGAGCATCTCACCGGCTTCCACGATATGGGTTGAGATGATGAACTGGCAGTTATCCCATCTGCCGAATGCCCGCGTGACAGCCACCGTGGCGTCAAAGGCATCTTTCACGTTGGTCCCCTTGAACAATTCATCAAATATAACCAACATGTCTTTCGAACTCCCCACCTCCCGGGCTGCCTGTTTTACCCGCAGCACCTCGGCATAAAAATGGCTATAACCCAGCGAGAGGTTATCCGGCAGATTGATGGAAGTGTACATCCCTTCCAGCACCGAGAAGGTCATTTGCGCGGCAGGCACGGGAAATCCCATATGAGCCAGGTAAACGGCAATGCCGTATGATTTCATAAAAGTGGATTTTCCTGCCATGTTGGCCCCGGTCAGAAAAATCACGTTCTTGTCACGTTCAATGGATACCGAATTGGTAACCGGGGATGTCAGGCTCGGGTGAAACAACCCTTCTATCCGGGTTGAATGATGCTCCCTGGTCAATGCGGCCGCATAACTTAGTTTCTTTTCCCGGGCAACATCCGACACCGAAATATAGACATCAATCTCGCTCAACACTTGTATCAAGCGGTTGAGCTGCCTTCTGTAGGTATACCTGAACAGGCTGTCGTAGTAAAGCGTGCGAAAAAACGACAAACGCGATCGTGCCGTTTTTTTCAACAGCTTCGATATCTTTTTATCGTACAGGCTCTTTATTTCATCGATTGGCTCCCTGTAAGGAGAGCCTGGCTCATCGATTTTCATCACAAACTCCTCAACGATGCCCAGCACTTCCATCAGCGATGCAATCCCTTTGCAAGTGGCTTCATAACGTGTGTCCCCAATGGTAAGGAAGCTGATTTTCCGGGAGATGGTGCCGGCGATGATACCCAACCTGCTACCCGGGGAGCTCTCCAGGTAGGAGAGCACATGGCCGTACAATGCAGGAGGTACAGGAAATTGGGTATGGAGCCGCTGAAAATATTGGATGATGCGGCTCCTCTTGTTTATTTCATCGGGATCGGTGAGGGGCAGCAGAAACATGCTCTCCAGCAAAAGCTCCCCCTTGCGCGTACATGTCCGGTTAAACAGGTTGATAATGGAATTTTTCTTGAACTTGCCAAGTAAATTCAAATCCTCCTGTGTCTGTTTATCGATTGTAAAACTCATTTTATCCGTTGTTTGAGATGATGCGGCCCGGATGCCGGTCAATGGTTTTTCCGCCTTACAATAAGCATCAGCCCCATGAGTGCGAGCACCGAGGGGATCACAAATCCGAAGGTGGTTTTTATTCTCTTCCTGTCTGCATTTTGCACGTGCCTGAGCGCATTGTCAGGGTTCGCTTCGCGGCTTGTATCAATGGGAAACTCCCCCTGCGTAAACCAGCGGAACGATTCGGTGATGAGAGCGTAATTATTCGTCTCCACTCCCACCCGCTGCACGGCAAATTCACCGTTACTGATACCATCGGCGCTACCCATCACAATGATGCGTTGAACACGTTCGTTGATTGTACGCTCCAAAGAGAGCACGAGCGGCAGGGAAGCCTGCAGCTCCTCTCCCGCATCGGGATTAAACCGGGGGACCTCGTCGTTGAAATTCTTTGTCTCCAGTTCATTCCAACAGCGCGTGGAGTCAGTGACAACGCTCTCGGTCACGATAACCGGCTTCACAGTAAAGCCTTTACCGGCCCGAAAGGTGAGGCCCGATACGCCTGGAAAGGTTATTTTCGTATTCGTTCGCGACATCTCCGCATAGGTCTTTGCAAGTTCAGCCCCCTCACTTGAAATATTCCCGAAAATGAGGTCGGGAGCAAAGTTGGCACTTTCCTGCACCAACGTGCCCGCGACAAATTCCACTCCCAATGGCTCCACAAGGGGTTGCAGAAGATGTGTCCTGCCAGGCTTTGACGCGATCAGCAGATTTCGTCCCGAAAGGATGTACCTGTTGATCTCTTCTATTTCGGGGTCGGTATAGGCAGTTTTGGGGTCGGCAATCACCAGGATATCTATGTCGTCGGGTATCTTCCGGCCCTTCACTAAAGTGACAGATTCGGTATCGAATCCCTGGCTTATCAAGGCATATCGGAAGGTACGGCTTTTGGCAAAAGAGTGGTAGTCGGCGTCGCCCCTCCCCTCAATACTGCGCTCCTGGTGGTCTGTCAGGAATCCCACCTTGGGCGGTTTCATGATCAGCCTTTTCATGGCAGCGGTTATTTCCGACTCGGAGGGTTTCTTCATCATATCGTCAAAGTTGCGAAGATGGGCAGTACGCCCGTCGGCAGTTTCTATGATACGGGTAAAGCGATACTGCTCTTCGGCAAGCCCTTCTATCTCCTTGACTTTATCCTCTGTAAGAAAACGTTTGAAATTCAGTTTATAGACATTTGCCAGTTTTTCGGCCCGCTCTTTCATGGTAAGTTTGGCATGTTGGGGATTTGTATTCTCAAAGCCGGGAGAAGGGTGGTAATAATATTCATATCCCATTTTCATGTCGGGTTTAAACCGCATGTAAGGACGGTAATCTTCCATGTCCTGATTGTAATACTGTGGCAGAACAGAAGTATAATCGTTGGCAAACAGGTTGGCATAGGTCGTAATGGACATCTTCCCCTTCAATTGAGCGAGCACTTCCTTACTGGGCGCAGTAAGGGTTTGGGTTTTCATGCGGGTAGAGTCGTAATAGGCCATGAGAGACGGTCTGGAGCTCAGGTATCCCATGAACACGGCGATCAACAGTACCGCCACATAACTCCCCATCCTGCCTGCCAGTGAAGACTGGCTTCGTTTGTTTTTCAGTTGAAGCACTGCCAGGGAGAGGAACATCGCACTGATAATGAAAAAATAAAGAAGATCCTCGGAACTGATCAGCCCCCGTATGAACTCCGATGCCCTACCGGTGATGGACAACCAATAGGTGATGTCCCTGACCAGGGGAATTGTCTGTCCCACTCTCCCTACATAGGTCAATGCAGCCAGTGTAGCGAACGTACCGATGGCAGCCACCGTTTGGTAGGTGGTAAGCCCCGACATGAACAGGCCAATAGCAGCATACGCACAAGCCAGTAAATACAGGCCCAATATCCCTGTCAAAACCAGCGGGAAGTCCATGTCTACGATGGTAAAGTAACCAAAAATCGCATACAGGAAGAGCGGCAGCATCAAAAGCAGGTTATATATCGTCAGCGACAAATACTTTCCCGTAATCACCTGGAAATTGTTTATGGGAGAGGAGAATAGCAGTTTTATCGAGCCCGAGCTTGTTTCCCTGCTCATGATGCCCATGGTAAGCAGGGGGATATAGAGGTAGAGGTATTGCTGCACGCGCGTAAAAAAACCAAAAAAAGTATTCGAGTAGATATTATGAGTGAGATCTCCCCCCGAGGTATGCCCCAACGCGAAGTAACTGATCGTTCCATTGAAGATATCTGCAAACTGCAGGCCCGTCTGGACGGTGAATACCACAAGCATCAACCAGGCCACCGGGGAAAAGAACAAGATCTTCAATTCATTTTTGGCTATTTCAAAAATTACTTTCATTCGACTCAATTTATTTTGATTTTCGTCTTATCAATATCACTATTCCCAATACCAGGAATATCATGGGATACATCCCTACATAAGCGATCCGTATCAAGGGAATCCGCTCCACGTTGAGATGATACTCATTGTCGGCAGAAGGTTTGCGCGGGGTCGACACCGGATATGCTTCATCCGACAATTGGCGGAACAGTTCCATGGTCAGTTCAAAGTTCCGGGAAGACATTCCTCCCCGACTTCTTATCAATTCACTATTACTACAGAAGTCGCCGTCGCCCGAGACCACAATCCGTTGCTTCCTGTCCCCCACGGTTCTTGTCAGTTGCAACATGGTAACATGGGGTTTCATCTCCTCGCCCTTTTCAGGATTCAGTACTGCTTTTTCTGCTGCAAAATCTATGGTCTCCGTTTCCAGCCAACTCTTCGTGCTATCGGAAGTGAGGATAGGCAGCACGTTGAAGCCACGATCTGTTTCGTATTCCAGTCCCACCGCCCCGAGCATGGTGATCTGCGCACGCGGGTGCGCGAATCCGCGATATACCCTCGACGAATCGGCAGCAGCCTTTGTCACCCGGTTGTATATCAGGTTCTGTGCACCCTCTTCCATGTTGTTTGCCAGCACACCCTCCATGAACCGGACACCCAGCATTTCCGTGACCGGATTCATCTGGGCCTGTCGCCCCACATCTCCGGCGATCAGGACATTACCCCCGTTATCAATATATCTTTTTATGGCGGCAAGCTCATTTTCACGCAAGGGCTCCCGCACATCCGCGATCACCAGGATATCTATCTCACCGGGAATCTCCCTCTTGTCAGACAGTGAGACTGTTTGGGAATCAAATCCATTGTTGACAAGAGAGTACCTGAAGGTGATGTCACTCACATAGAGGGAATAGTCGCGGTCACCTGTTTTCATGATATCCCGCTCGCCATGTCCGGTCAGGAAACCCACCATGGAAGGAGGATGAACCAACCGCTTGAAGGCGGCAGATATCTGACCCTCGTTGGGAAAAGCAAGCTGATCATCGTATATTCTCAAAAAAGTAGATCTCCCGTCTGCCGTCTCTATTTTTCGGACAAACCGATATTTCTCTTTCGAGAGATCGATCTCCGCCTTCATCTCCTCCGGCGAGAGAAACATCCCTGCATCTACCTCATATGTCTCCGCGAGCTTGGCCACGATCTCCTCATCCCTCATCCCGGGGAAACGGGCTTCAAAAGCTACTTTATCGGGATTGGTGTAATAATACACATATTTCATTTTCAAGTCGGGCCGGAATCGCGTGTACTGCCTGAACCGACGGGTATCATTATTGATCTCCCGGGGAGTACCGTAACGGAAAAACTCATCCATCAGATTTACATAGGTAGTGATCTTCGGCTTTTTACCCACCTCTTTCATGATCTCTTGGCTGTTCTTCGACAACGTATTCCGTTTGGTCGCAGAAGCATCATAGTAAGCCATGAAGCGCGGCATCGACGAGACGTACCCTATGCCCACAGCCACTGTGCACAACCCCGCATACCGCATGAACCGGCGCGAGCGGGAGAAACTGTTCCGGTAGTGCGTCATCCTGAATATGGTAAACAACAGGAAGAGCACGGGAATGACGACAAAATAGATCACATCTTCGCTGCATGCCAGCCCGTTTATAAACTGGTCGCTCCTGCCATTGATCGATAGCCAGTAAGTAGTATCCCGGAACCATGCATACTCCTGTCCGATGTTGCCCACAAAATTGAGGATGGCCAGTAAGGCCATGGTGGCTACCGCCGCTACCGGCTGGTAGGAGGTGAGCGACGACATGTACAATCCGATTGCCGCGTAGGTGGCCGCCAGCAGATACAGGCCCAACATTCCTATCAGCACCTGCGGGTAGTCAAAATTATTGATTGTCAAAGATCCTAAAGCCACAAACGCGAACAAGGAGCCGATCAAGACAAGAATATAGACCAACATTGCCAGGTATTTCCCCAACACGATCTGCGTGTTATCGATGGGTGAGGAGTATAACAACTTGATGGATCCCTCGCCTACCTCCCTGCTCATCAATCCCATGGTGAGCAACGGTATGTACAAGAATAGATATTGCTGCACCTTGGGGAATAACCCGTATGTGCTGTCATTAAAGAAGATAAAAGACAAAAAACTGATATTCCTACCGGTAGCAGCCACTGTGGTGGCTATATTTTCCACGATATCGCCAAAAAAGAGACCGCTTTGCACGATAAAGATAATGAGCATCAACCAGGCGATGGGTGAATAGAACATGATCTTCAGCTCGTTTTTGGCGATGGTAACTATAATTTTCATACACGTTTCATTCAGGCAAGTTATAATCTTTGTGCAGGGGTTATGGCTTTCTTGCCTTGTTCGACAATTCGGCAAATATCTCGTCCATGGATGTTTTTTCGAGTGTTATCTCGGTCAATGCCCAATTCCTGGCCACGCTCTCCTTCACCACACGCGCTGTCACATCGGGATCTCCATCGAAAAAGAATCGGTATCTCGACGCAAAATCCGAAATACTCTCCACCTTCAATATCCCCGGGATGGCCTCCAGGTCGTCGATCAAAGGAGGATGGAGAAAGGAGGCCGTGAAGGTATTCGGTTGAAGGTAATTGTCAAAGTCGTTGATGGTTCCTGAGAAAATCAGGCTCCCGTTTTCAATCATCACGATCTGGTCGCAGATAGCCTGCACCTCCGACAGGATATGTGTCGACAAAAGCACTGCATGATCTTTTGCAATTTCAGCGATCAGATGACGAACTTCCAGAATCTGGTTCGGGTCCAGCCCGTTGGTGGGTTCATCGAGGACAATAAACTTGGGATGATGGATGATGGCCTGTGCAATGCCCAATCGCTGCTGGTATCCTCCCGAAAGGTTGCGGATGAGGCGACGGCTGAAATGCGAAATGCCGCATTTTTCCTTCACCTCTTCTACCGCGTTTTTAATTTCACGGTTGTCCATCAATCTCAGCTTCGCGCTGTAGGTAAGATACTCGTCTACATTGAGGTCGCCGTACAAGGGCGGTTTCTGGGGCAAAAAGCCCATATTTTTCCGGGCTTCCACAGGGTTCTCCTTCGTGTTGATGCCATCAATAAAGACATCCCCCTGCGTTTGGTTCAAGACACCGCAGATGATGTTCATCGTGGTAGATTTTCCCGCGCCGTTTGAACCCAGCAGGCCGAGTATACCCTTCTGCGCCACCTCGAAATGAATGTCTTTTATCGCCCATTGCATGCTATAGCGATGAGACAGGTTTTCAACTTTTACAATTGCTTTTTCCATAATAACATATACCTAATAACAGGGAGGTCAATCAACAAACACACATAAATATACGGCAAAATACAAGGGGATAATTGTACCGGTTATCCCCTTGCATTTTACCGGTTTGATACGAACCTAATAGCCAATGGTTATCACATCCAACACTTTGCCGAATCCGTCGTATGCCAGTGCCTTTGAAGGATCCAATGTGCCGATACCCGTTTGAGTGATTGGGATTACATATACTTTTCCTTCCGACTCACTTTTTTGTGTGGAAACGATGACAGCCTTGTTATGCCAGGGTAAAGTTTTTCTATAGGGAGGCTCAGATCCGGAAGGCAAAATTATAGACATATCGTTGGTCGCATCTCCTTGTTGATAAAGTTTGGCTTTCGTGATCGTCTCACCAGCTGCCGCAGTGTATTTGGGAGTTGTTGACACCACAGCAGTGTCACCGATACCATAGGTGATGGTATAGATACCATTGTCTGTGGTTACAAAAAGGAGATTAACATTTTGTAAGAAAAAGACGGAGACCGCATTGTCTAATAAACTTTTTCCGGATGCCGGGATGGCGTACCGGTTTCCGGCAGTAGCCGGCACCTCTGGAGATGTTTCCGTGTATTCGGTATAATCCTCATTCCAATATCCCTGCTGCTCACGGAACTGGTTCAATGTGTATATCGTGTACGTGCCAGTGGCATCGTCTTTTAACAAGAAGGTAGCAATTCCGGCGTCCGCTAATATTCCCGCGGCCACGGCCGACTGATTGGGTAATGCGTTCGGATCGAAAATATTATTTTTCGCGTAGAAATGGAGTTTAGCTGTCCCAAAAGTAGGATTACCGGTGTAGGATACAAATTGCTCCTTTTCTTTATCGTACCAAACGAGATAATTATACACGACCGCACGTGAAGAATTGGCTGCAATGACATCATTATGGGGTTTGTATCCTGCTGATGTAGCATCATGCCATCCGAAAGAATTGGCGGAAACACGAGAGAGATTGTAAAATCCGCTACTCGTATGTGCAAAGAAAAGTTGATACGCGGAGAAAAATGATTTGAATTGCAACCCTTCGGGCTTGTAGGTGATAATGAACTCGTTGTCGGTGCTTCCATTTATAGAAAAATCTTCGCAGTCAAACCGTACAGCCTCGTCTCCTTGGTGGGTGATGGCCCAAACCTGATTCAGTCGACTGTCCATTTCCGGGTAGCCAAATACTTCATACGTTAGAGAAGATAACAAGCCGTTATAAGGATTTCCGTTCGCGTTTTCCAAGATCTGGCGGTAAATAGCCTCTTCCTTGTCGTAGTCAAGCGTGAATGTCTTATTCTTTATAAACGTGAAATCCGATGTTTGTCCATCTTTCGAGTCGGATATCAGCAGTCCGTCAATAAATGAGCTCTGCACATACACCTTCCATGTATGAAAATACTGTAGGTTGTCGTTTTGGGTATCGGTCACTGTCAGTTTCAAGAGATAGTAACTTACATCTATGGGACGCGCGATGATTTCATGAAATTCTTTATCCCTGCTCAACACTTCATACTGAGTGGAACCAACAGTTTCGTTCAGTGCCCACTCATAAGCCAATCGGCGTTCACTGTCCTGACCGCTCTCAAGCCCAATATCCGGAACCAGATGCAACACCTCCTGATAGCCTACATACTGATTCTCGGAGATACCGGCGGTGTCTATGATCACGTCATCGATCAGATTCACGGCCAATGTACTTTTATCGTCATAGCAGGACGACAAACAGATTGTTGTGCATAATGCCAAAACTATATATTGGATGTTTATTTTTTTCATACGATTAAAACTATTATTTTCAAAGGTATCATATGGAACTCGCTTTAATCATGTTCTTGTGTTTAATGATTTACATGCTCGTTTCATACGATGATTATTTTTTTAATAACTTCTTGCCTCTATGGGTTGACCTACAAATGCCCCGGCATCATGCACCAAAGGGGCATCCGGATGTGCCGCATTATAGGCGGCAATATAATGCGCCAATTTCAAGGCATACGATTTGTATGAATTGTCACTATAAATCATTGAATACCGGGGTAAATATTTATAAGATCCCACAGAGGGCGGATTATACTTGCTCCCACGTGCGTTGATATCATCCCAGTCATTCCATTCCAACGCCGCCACAATCGTTTTCAATGCGCGGGGACTGTAATGGGAAAGGCTTGTGGAAACAAAGTTTGCGGTACCTCTGATCATCATATTATACGTCCTGATATGATTGGTATTTGTCGGTGCCGGTATCATGTTGTTCCATAACAGATAGGCATTCACGTAATTGGGAGGCCCCACGGCAAACTCATCCGAGGCGTTGAGGGACAAATAGACCTCATACGACGCATCATCCAGTTCTTCCGCGTTGTATAACCTGAAACGTATATAACCTGTCATTGAATCGGCTGGGATCACGGCGTCCAGTACCTCATAAGAACCCGTGGAGGCCGTAGATTTTTCCTGATCGATCGTATAAGAAACCTTGCGGTCGTGGCCGGCTGCATTACCGATAAGCATCACCGGAAGATCGTAAATAGTATCGGAAGCAAAAGGGTTTTCTATAAACGAAAGCGTCCCCACGAAATGTCTACTTCCACCGTCGTAGCCGGCTGCTTCACCCGCGTAAAGTTCTTTCGACGGGAAACGTATGGCATCATGGCCTTCCTTGTAATAACCAATCTCCTCGTTTTCGCAAGCGGCAAGTAAACCAGCCAGCAGTATCACCGGCAAACTGAGCTTTATTATTCTTGTTATCATATCCTATTCTTTTTTATTGGCCCTCTTTTTATTGTACACGTCCCGCCTGAAATTCGAAAGCGGGATAAGGCAACACATACTGTTCATCGGTCATTTCTCCTTCATAATGAGGAATCCGCTTTTCTCCCATACGTTTGTAATAATAGAACATTACTCCTTCCGACAAGAACTCCTTTCGGTATTCCTTTTTTATCTCCTCCATGATCTCTTCTGCCGACAATCCGGTCAATTCATCGTAAATACCGCGACTCGTACGGATGGTGTTCAATAACTCCATGGCTTTTTCAAGATCCCGGGCAGGACCCGTTGCATAACACTCTGCCGCGATATAATAAATTTCGGGAATGCGAATCATCGATACTTTATTTTTATAGAAATCATTCGTTAAAAAATCCTGATATACTTTCAACGGCACATAGCCCAAATCGGAGCTGAGGGTGCTCTGCACCAGAAGCTGGGAGAAGCGGACATCGGATGAGTTGCTTTCGTATAGGGCATTTGTATCTTCCGGCCTCAGGAACATGGCAGCATAATCCGTATCCACATAAGAGGGACGGATATACGATCCTATTTTTCTGGAAAGCGTCGGCACATTCAGCCCAAACAAATTTTCAACAGCCAGTGTCGAAGTCGACCGGCTTATGGCATCGGGGTGAAGCAAATAAAGGTACGTATATATATCATCTCTTTTTACACCTCCATTTTCAATCATTCCCATGATCTCTTCCGCAGCAGCCAATGCCTTGGCTTTGCTGTCGTTGCTGCCTTCCCACAGCCACACGCGGGCTTGTAATCCCCTTACCGCGTAATAATTCAGGTGAAGCGTTCTGTTTCTGAAAAAGCCGTCAATATCAACCTCGGCATAATAGGAAGCATCGTGTTTCCCCGTAATGGGATCATACTCTTTCAGCAATGCAGCAGCCTCTTCCAGGTCGGCCAATATCAGTTCCATGGTCTCTTTTCCGGTAAGTTGCCCGGTAACCTCCTTTGACAATGTTTTCACATATGGGATCGTATTCTTGGCATTGAGTTCGGACGCTCTTTCCGCCCAATTTCCGTACCCGTACAATCTCAGTATGTCGAAATGCAGATAAGCCCGGATAGCAAGAAGTTCCCCTTTGATGATTTGGTAATTGATCTCATCCAGCAAAGAAGGATCTTTCTCTATATACGAAAGGGCATTGTTTGCATTCACGATCACATTATACGCCTTGGCCCAGATACCTTCAAACGTGGCAACCCCATTGGCGTGCTTATAACTATACATCTGGGCACGGTAATCAAGATCTGTCGAACTATAATAGTTCACAGGTTGAAATTGTTGTCCCAACCTCTCTATCAAATGCCACGACAAACTTTTTCCGTACAGGTTGTCATCGGTCATCCCGATATAGCAACCGATAAGGGTTTGCTGAAATCCGACCACCGACTTGTAATGGTCTTCCTCCCGTATTTCAGAGGGAGCGGTCACATTGAACCAATCATTACAAGCACCGAATGTAGCTATTGTAATTGCCAATAAGGCTTTTATTATTTTTTTCATATGATTAAAACTTTTATTTTCAAATGTATCATATGGAACTCGCTTTTAATCATGTTCTTGTATGGAAACAGTTATCATGCTCGTTTCATACTCACTTTGCTTTGTTAAAAGGTTCCGGTTAATTGTACTGATAAAGTTCTCGCGAAAGGATAGGTCAATCCCCTTTCTACTTTGATGGAGGAAAATGTCGCCACATTATTCATGTATACAGACAACCTCAAACGCTTCATGTGAAGTTTTTCATACGTAGATGCCGGGAACTCGTAATAAGCGCTGATGGAAGAAATATTCAACTCGTTGCGGTCCTGCACAAAACGCGTGGTAAGAAGAGTCGTCTCTTTTGCATTGAATTTTTTAAACTGGGTAACCTGTCCCGGTCTCTGCCAACGACCCAACAACACACGGCGATCCACGTTGTACCCGATATCCGCATTCTCTACCCGGTCTACCAATGTATAATTGTACATTTGGCTGCCTCCCAGGAAGGTCAGGGTGGTACTCACACCAATGCCATTGTATTCAGCGGTGAATCCAGCATTGCCCCGGTATTTCGGATGACTGTTGCCGGCAGCGACAAGGTCGGCGGCATCATATCTGTACGTATAACTCCCGTCTTTCTTGATATAGACTTCCCTCCCCGTGTTGGGGTCAATGCCTGCTGAAGGAACGGCCCAAATGGTATTCATGGAGTATCCATCTTCATATATCAGTACGGGGGCAGAGTTGCCGACGTCTTCGGCCAAAGATTTCATCCGTTCGTTATGTTCCCTCATGCTTTCCGAGAGGCTTATAATTTCATTCTTATCATGCACGAACGATCCGAAAACATTCACAAACCCCCGGTTTCCTCTCCATACCGCATAATTTGCCTTTGCTTCTATTCCACGATTTTGCACAAGTCCCAGGTTGTCTTTTACCATGGCAAAACCGGTGGACGTGGGAATGGTGACATTCGTCAGCATATTTTCGGTATTCGAAACATAATAATCCAATGACAGGCTTAACCCTGCCATGCGCACATCCACCCCCATGTTGCGATCTTTCTTTTGCTCCCATTTCAGCTTGGGATTGGGCATGTTGTTGATATAAGCGCCAGGAAACAATCCATATACCACCCCCGTGTAATACTTGTAGGTTCCGATGGCTTCATTGGTATTAAAATTCTGATTTCCTGTCATACCGATACTTGCGCGCAGTTTTAGCAGATCTATGAACTGGAGATTTTTCACAAAACTTTCGTTATGCATATTCCATCCCAAACCGAAAGACCAGTTGTTCGCCCATCGGTTATTGGCACCGTACAGGGAAGAAGCGCTTTCCTGGATTGTGGCATCCGCAAAATAGCGGCTGTCATAATCATATTGTCCCACAAGAAGAAAAGTGGCCTGCCGGTTGATACTCGACTCACCTACCGGAGTTACCCCTTCGGCGTACTGACGGGCAAAGGTGATGTCTGCTACCTGATTATTCATAAATCCTTCCGCCACATGCAGATATGCTCTGTACTGGGACTCCGAGACCGAAGCTCCCGCATTGGTGAAAAGCGAATGTTTACCGAAGGTCTTGTTATAGTTGATGTTCAAGTCGCCCGAAACAGAATTGCTTTTTCCATTTTCCATGAGATACCTTCCCCGTCGAAGTAATCTCTCGTCCTCCGACGACGAAGTAGTAGATACTGAAGCGAATAAAGAATGTAGTACCGGAAAAAAAGAATCGCTGTCATTTCTTTTTCCGGACACTCCGACACGAAGAGTAGCTTTCCAGTCGGGAGTGATCCTCCATTCCGAGTAAAAGTTGTTAATAAATTGCAGGTACGAGGAGGTGAAGCTGGTGCCAATGGTTGCATCGTACATCGGATTGGGAATTTTTTCTTCAATATCTGCCCAACGCAGCACATTACCTTGTGCATCCGTTGCTTTCAGGTAGGGATTCATTCTTGCGTATGTACTGAAATTGCCATAAGGAGAATCTTCACCTTTATTTGAGATAATGGAAAGAATGTTCTTGAACAAAAAATTATTTGTACGATAGGAAACATTCGCCGAGCCCGAGATATTACGACGCTGTGAACCTTTCATCACGCCATTTACCTGATTGGAAGTAACATCCAAAATGGCACGAAGGCTGCGTGAATCACCCAGCTCCACGCTCACGTTGTGTTTCTGCCCCACGCCGGCACGTAACGGCTTTGAAAGCCAATAGGTATTCAGCCCTTCCAGGGCTTGTTTTTTACGGGAATTGTACAAACGCATGTATTCCACCTGGGTCTCGGGATCGTTTGAGTAATACACGCCTTCGGCCATTTCAACCTCCAGTTTTTCCAACGCGTTGGTCAGGTCGTAACTGGTTAAATCGGGAAGTTCAAATGAAGCACTTCCGTTATAGGATACGCGCTGCTCATTTCCGGACAATCGCTTGGTTTCGATCACGATCACCCCGTTGGCGGCTTTGGATCCGTACAACGCCTTTGCTGAAGCATCTTTGAGGATAGTCACGCTCTCCACCCGGTTCATGTCCATATCCACCATATATTCTATGGAGCTTTCAAAGCCATCCAGGATGATGAGCGGTTGGTTGGGCTGGTTCTGGTAATTGCTTTTCAACGTGGAAGTTTCCGTCAGGGGAAAGCTGGAGGTTCCACGCATGGAAAGAGTAGGCAGGGAATTGGGGTCAGATCCCATCGTGAAGTTATCCGGCACATACAGTGTAGGATCCAAAGCTTTAAGGCTTTCAATCAGGTTCTGATTACCAACCCGCATCAAATCCTTACTGCTGATGGTCGTGGACGCACCCGAAAAACTTTCCGCTTTACGGTCGAAAATCCCGGTGACGACCACCTCTTCCAATTGGCCATCGGGAAATAACTGCACATTTTTCACCAACGTTCCTTCCTTTTCTCCTATGAGAATCTCCACCGTTTTCATCCCTACGAAGGAAAACTGCAGCAACACAGGTTCAGCAGGTGGAGTAATCAATAGTGAATATTCACCCTCCATATTCGTAGTTGTGATCCGTTGCAGGGATAGTACATAGACATTCACTCCCGGCAGAGGAAGTCCATTTTCATCCGTCACTTTCCCGGTGACGGTTATTCCCTTCTTCTTTTCCTCCTGTGGGGAGATGTTGACATTTGTTGTGGAGATCAGGATCTGTTTGTCCACAATCCGGTAGGTGAGACCGCTCGACTCCAACAGCCGGTTCATCACCGCTTGAATGGATGCGGAACTGATTGATAGCGTAACCCTCTTGGTCAATAACGGCCTTAACGCATCATCATAAAAGAAAATATATTTACTCTGTTTCTCGATGGCATCAAAACCTGATCTGATCGATTGATTTTCCAATTTTAACGATATGACCGACTCTTGAGCATTAGAAAAGAATACAAAAAACGAGCATGGAAAGACAATAAAAAGTATTGCCACAAATTTCCGGACATGCGTGTAGTTTTTTACAGAATTCTTCATACTTTTATAATTCTATTCATTTATTACTTTGAGATAAATAATGGAATGTCGGATAATGGCCTAAACATTATCCGGCTATTTTATATAGCATGTGTTTACATAAGCGCGTCCTTTCTCTATTTTATGGCATTATACCTGAATATAATTTCATCCTCGTTTTCTGAATAGGCCACTGGAGAGACCTTTGTAATATTGTCAAGCACCATTTTCCACTCGTCGAACAGATATAATTTGCCCGAACATCGAATAGACTCAATATCGTCTCCATACGCCAGATTGATATCATAATACCTTGACAGGCGGGTAAGAATGTTTTTTAACGGCTCACTTTCAAATCTAAGTATCCCATCTTTCCACGAAGTAAAATTGTACACGTCTACATGGGTGACTCCCGACTGCATCTTGTCAATAATCTGCAACTGTTGATTCTGCGCCACGACGTTTCTTTGTTTTTTCGCTTCCGAAACAACGGAGACCATCCCTTCCGCAACCGTTACATGCTGGACGGGATCTTCGGGATAGGCGGAAATGTTGAATTTAGTACCCAATACGGCCACTTCAAAATCAGGCGTCGAAATTAAGAAAGGTCTCTGAGTATCTTTTTCCACTTCAATATAAATCTCTCCTTCAATTTTTATTTTTCGTTCATCTCTATTCTCAAAAACAGACGGAAATTCAACTGTCGTACCCGAATTTACCCATATCTTACTTCCATCGGCCAACAGTAACGAAGAACGTTTACCTTTAGGAACAATCAGCCGGTTCAAAGCAATGTGGGTCTCATCGCTTTCATGCTTCTCCAGCATCTCTCCCAATTCGTTTTGGACAACAATATTTCCCGTAGTATCATACTTGATCTGAATATCTTCTTTGAAAGAAACCTTTCCACCTGCCGAAAAAATCAGTTGAACCTCTTTCTCGGAAATATCCGCAAAATTTTTTTTGTCCGACTCACTGTTTATCACACCGGTATTTTTGTAAGTCAGAAGAAAAAACAAAAAAAATACAACAACCGTACTTAGACTATATACAGTAATTTTCTTTCGCTTTTTATGTATATAAACCCTTGATGTCAATTTTTTTACGGCACTCTCCTTATCCTGCGGTGAAAATGAAACTTCATTGCCTTCCACTAACATCTCTACAATCTTTACTGCCAGTAAAACTTCTTCTGATTTTTCAGGATGTTGTGCCAAAAAGGAGGTCCAGAACAAACAGGTTTCCTCTGTTTGAAACCATCTCCATTCCAGGAAAAAGGGATCAGTAGAGAAGTCAGCAGCAGTATAGGTTAAATAATGACTGAATTTCATTTCCTTATCTTACTAATAGCTTTGTATACAACATTTCGTACTGAAGCAGAAGTCATTGCAAGCAGCTCTCCTATTTCATCGTAACTCATTTCATGAATAAATCTCAAATAGATGATTTCCCGCTGTTTATCCGAAAGAACCTGCAGTAGCTTATTTATTTTCTCTTTTATCCTGACTTGTTCCTCTGCTTCAATTAATAGATGAAGTGAGTCTGCTTTTACTGAAAGTTTAAATTCGGGAATATCTGTTATGACGAACTTTGAGGTTGATTTATTAATATTCAGCAGCTGATTTTTAAGTGCCCGAAAGAGATAAAACTTCAGCTCGCTAACATTGTTTAACATTTTAGGCGAAAGACATAGTTTATAGAATACATCATGTATTGCATCTTCCAGTACCTCTTTCTGATATCCCATTTTCAAGCCATATGACAGTAGATCATTCGCATACTCGTCATAAATGAATTGAATGAGATTTTTATCACTTAGACGAAGATTCTCTACTGATTTTTTTTCCTGGCCATACAATTTGCATTTCAAAAAAAGGTCGGCTGGATATCCCATCGCCGTATATGTTAAAGAATATTTATCCATAAAAATAACTTTTACAATCTATATAGACAATCTCATCACTAATTTTGTCATCATATTTTTCAAAAAAAACACAAAATGAAAGAAAAAAAATATTTTTTCAACTAAAATAATACCTCAACATCAAAAAAAACAAGCAAATAAATATAATTAAGAGAAATGAATGTTTTCAGTCGTCAAGCAAATTTATAATTTTCCAGGTTCAGATAGTTCAAATGATTTATCCCAAAGATAGAAAATAACTGAAAAATAAATAAAGAGACACAGGTTTTAACCTTTGCCTCTTTTATTCTTTACCAAAAAGTCGGAGCACATACCTTCCTCTTTGGAGCAACCGGATTAATATCAGTTATTTTCCGGACGCAGCTTGCGTACCACGGCACCTGCCTGCCACATCTCGCTTTCACGAAGGGCTTTCAACTCCTCCTCCAGCTTTTCACGATAATCGGGTTGTGAGTTGCTGTCGATGGAGCGCTGCGCTTCATTGCCGGCGGCCACCTCTTTATACAGTTTTTCAAATACCGGTTTGGTAGCATCGTGAAACGGTCCCATCCAGTCGAGGGCACCACGCTGGGCAGTAGTGGAGCAGTTGGCATACATCCAGTCCATCCCCTTTTCCGCAAAGAGTGGCATCAGAGACTGGGTAAGTTCTTCCACCGTTTCATTAAAAGCCTCTGATGGCGTATGTCCGTTTGCGCGGAGCACCTCATACTGTGCCAGCAACAATCCCTGAATGGCGCCCATCAGTGTGCCACGCTCGCCGGTAAGGTCGGAGAATACTTCACGTTTGAAATCGGTCTCAAACAGATAGCCCGACCCCACACCGATACCCAGTGCCACTACACGTTCGAAAGCCTTTCCTGTGGCATCCTGAAAGATGGCATAGGATGAATTGAGGCCACGCCCTTCGAGAAACATCTTCCGCAGTGAGGTACCCGAACCTTTTGGGGCAACAAGAATCACATCCACATCGGCGGGAGGCACAATACCCGTACGCTCTTTATAAGTAATCCCGAAACCATGAGAGAAGTAAAGGGCCTTGCCTGCCGTGAGGTAAGGTTTGATACGGGGCCATACTTCAATCTGCGCCGCATCGGAGAGCAGGTACTGGATGATGGTTGCCCGCTTGCATGCTTCCTCAATCTCAAACAATGTTTCACCGGGCACCCACCCGTCGGCCACCGCCTTATCCCAGGTCTTGCCACCCTTACGCTGTCCTACAATCACGTTGAAGCCATTGTCACGCAGGTTAAGCGATTGTCCGGGTCCCTGCACCCCATAACCCAATACGGCTATTGTTTCATTCTTTAACACCTCCAGAGCCTTGCTCAACGGAAACTCGTCGCGGGTAACTACGTTCTCTTCTACCCCGCCAAAATTCATTTTTGCCATTTTTTTTAATTTTATCCTCTCTTCCACCGATAAAGGCGCAAGATACGGTCGTATTACTATTTTTATATTGATATCAATCTTTCTTATCGTCCCATCTTTTATTCTCCTGTTCGCGTTTGGCCAGCATGTCGCTTAGTCGCTCCACTTTCGACTTAGTGATGGCAATCCTGCCGGAGCGGACAAACTGCAGTACGCCGATACTCTCAGCCAGTTCGTCGAAGAGGCCCTGTGTTTCGGAATAGTGTCCAGCCTTCAGAAATACTACACAATCTGTAGAGACCTCCAGAATGCGGACGTTATATTTCCTTACCAGATATTCAATGGAACCATGTGCCAGCACTTTATCCGTGGAAAGTTTATACAGCGCCAGTTCCTGATGTACCAGATCTTCGTCGGTATTGTAGTACGCCTTCAGGATATCCACCCTCTTGTCGATGAGACGGACAAGCTTCTTCATCACCTCCTCATCGTCGGAAAAAGTGGTGATGGTAAACTTGTGAATACCTTTGATGGCCGATGGCGAAACCGACAACGTCTCAATATTTAACTGCCGGCGCGTGAAGATGGTCGTAATCTGATTGAGCACACCCACCGTATTCTCCGAGAATATGGTGATGGTGTATAATGTTTTGTTCTCCTCCATTTTTGTCGATTTATTATGTGTAAATCACTACAATTTATTCCCGTTACCGAGTAAGATATTCGTCACGCTTCCTCCCGAAGGAATCATGGGATATACCATTCCTTTAGTCTCCACCACCACTTCCAGCAGATAGGCACCCTTGTGTGCCAGCATCTCCGCGATGGCCTCATCCAGTTCGCTACGTTGGGTTACCTTGCGTCCTTTTATATTGTAAGCATCTGCTATCTTGATGAAATCCGGGTTTTTCAGGTGTGTCTCCGAGTAGCGTTCATCGAAAAAGAGTTCCTGCCACTGGCGCACCATACCTAGATAATTGTTATTCAGCAAGATGATCTTCACATCAATATCATATTCCATGATGGTACCAAACTCCTGCATGGTCATCTGCAGACCGCCGTCGCCCACGAAGATACAGACCGTTCTCTCCGGTGCACCATACTTGGCGCCAATACCGGCAGGAAGGCCAAAGCCCATTGTTCCCAGGCCGCCGGAGGTTACCATGCTGCGGGACTCTGTAAACTTGAAATAGCGTGTACTCATCATCTGATGCTGTCCCACGTCGGTCACACAGACCGCCTTGTTGTGTGTGGCTTCCGTTACCTTATGTACCACCTCGCCCATCTTTATTTCTCCGCCGTTCTCCGGATATAATTCTTTCCGGATGATGCAGTCATATTCTTTCTCCGTGTAAGGGCGAAATTCATCCAGCCAGGCTGCATGCGATTGTTTCTCAAGTAAAGCCGTGACCATCGGCAGTGTTTTTTTTGCATTCCCTGATACTTTCACCGTCGTCTTCACATTTTTGTTAATTTCAGCCGGATCAATATCAAAGTGGATCACCTTCGCCTGTTTGGCGTAGGTCTTCAGGTCGCCCGTCACACGGTCGTCGAAACGCATGCCAATGGCTATCAACACATCGCATTCATTGGTCTTCATGTTTGGCGCTACATTCCCATGCATGCCCAGCATCCCGAAGTTGAGCGGATGATCGGTAGGCATGGCCGACAATCCGAGGATGGTGGAGCCAAAGGGAATACCCCCCTTCTCCAGGAAAGCACGCAACTCCTCTTCAGCCTTTCCGAGGATCACCCCCTGTCCCACCAGGGCAAGGGGTTTTTTGGCGTTGTTGATGAGGTCGGCCGCCATCCTGATCTGGTCGTCCTCAATCTCCGGCTCGGGCAGGTAGCTGCGGAGAAAGCTGGTCTTCTGATAAGAGTAGGCACATTTATTCACCTGCGTATCCTTGGCAATGTCAAGCACCACCGGCCCGGGGCGGCCGCTTGAAGCAATGTAAAATGCCTTGGAAACAGCCCAGGCAATATCTTCCACACGACGGATCTGATATACCCATTTGGTGATGGGCTGCGTGACACCGATCACATCTGCTTCCTGAAAAGCATCGGAACCCAGCAGGCTCGAAACAACCTGTCCCGAGATCACCACCATGGGTGTGCTGTCCATCATCGCATCGGTAATGCCGGTGATGGTGTTGGTGGCACCCGGTCCTGAAGTAACCAGAGCCACGCCCACCTTCTGCGACACACGTGCATAGCCCTGCGCAGCATGCACAGCACCTTGTTCGTGGCGTACAAGAATATGTTTTATCTCGTGTTTGTGATCATACAGCGCATCGAATACCGGCATGATGGCACCGCCCGGATAACCGAACATGGTATCCACACCTTCTGCAATCAGCGATCGGATCAATATCTCACTGCCTGAAATAACTTCTGTTTCCTGCTCCCCCATATTGGTTGCGGAAATGGTTCCCGGAGTCTGATTATTTTTGTTCATCATAATTGCTCACTAAAGTTAGACGATTGAAAAAAATTTGTCTACTGTTTAAGCAGTGTACCAAAACAGTGAATGAAAATAGAGTAATATTATATAATTCGTATCGCTCCCTTGTCGGCCGAGCTTACAAAGTGCGCATAGAGCTTCAACGCTTTTGATATTTTTCTGTCACGTACCGGCTGGAAGGCATTCTCCCCTTTATCTTCTTCCTGCTTTCTTCTTTTTTGAAGTTCCGCATCGCTGATCTTCAGGTTGATGCTGCGGCCTGGAATGTCAATATCGATGATGTCGCCATCGCGTACCAGGCCGATGTTTCCTCCGGCAGCCGCCTCGGGAGAGATGTGTCCAATGGAGAGTCCCGAGGTACCGCCCGAAAAGCGTCCGTCGGTGATCAGGGCACATGCCGCCCCGAGGTGTTTCGCCTTGATGTAGGAGGTGGGATACAGCATCTCCTGCATGCCGGGTCCCCCCTTGGGGCCTTCATACACGATCACCACCACATCGCCGGCCACCACC
>ENA-UOOK01001382-UOOK01001382.1-fermentation-metagenome-genome-assembly--contig:-NODE-1382-length-31942-cov-9.128328_pt1 | contig 31942 bp, 27 predicted proteins | sample MGYA00245777_ERZ724023 | MGnify/ENA primary metagenome ERZ724023 (study PRJEB28704, sample SAMN03018312) | fermentation metagenome | biome: anthropogenic terrestrial biome; feature: soil; material...
ATATCATTTGTCGAAATCATAACATGGTATACATGATGGGTGTGAACAGTAACTTTCCCTGAGTTTTCTTGCGTTTTTATAACTAGTATAACTTGACTATCGTCAAACATATTGCTATGATATATTTGATGAAAAAATGGGTTATTATAACAGAAGAGGGGACTTTTAGTTGCTTATAGGAGTGTGTGATGACAACGATATTATTCGTAAGGAAATAATTGAGTTTTGCCATCGATTTCGGGAAAGCAGCCTTATTCAATATGAAATCGTAGGTTTTTCCTCGGGAGAAAAACTTTTAGCCTATGAAAAACTAATTGATATTTTGTTTTTAGATATACAAATGAGAGGAATCAATGGCGTTAAAACAGCGGAAAGGATTCGCGAGAAGGATGACAGCATGATTATTATCTTTCTTACCGGATTTCGTGCTTTTATGCAGGAGGGATATCGGGTAAAAGCTTTTCGCTACCTTTTAAAGCCAATCAAGGAAGAGGAATTGGCGATCGCGTTAAGAGAAGCAATTGAAGATATGACAAAGAATACGAAAGCGGTTGTTGATAAACAAGGGGAGACCGTATTTGTAAAGCTTAAGAATATCTTCTATATTGAAAGCGAAGGCAGGGGAACTTTGGTTCGTACGAATCTGCAGAGCTTTGATAGCGTCCTGACCATGAATGAGTGGGAAGAGATCTTAAATACCGATGATTTTTATCGTGTACATAAAGCCTATATTGTTAACATGGAATTTGTTGAGGAAATTGGCAAGTATATTCTTCTTGATAATGGTGAAAAGGTGGAACTCTCTGTAAGGAAAGCAGCAAAGTTTAAAAAGGCGTGTAAGGAGTATAGAAGAAGAAACGCAAGATAAGGGTGGAGTATATGGGGTACAGTATCTGGGACATTCTGATCTATTATTTTATCGATTTATTGAAATTGCTATTAGTGATGAGCGGAATGTTGAATTATTCATTACAAAAGAATAAATATCGATATGTTATCATGGGGCTTTCGGTATTTGCTTTCCTATCAATTACTAAAGTAATTGATAAAAGTGGCGAGCTGTCCATAGATATCCTGTCTCTGCTTGTCATTATTACCTTGCTGGTAATTCTGCAGGGAAAATTACTTCGTAAACTGTATACGATTTTGCTGGCATATATTTGTATCTTATTTGTGGATACCTGCGTTACCGGAGTGATTTCCTTACTAGGGAGGTCCTCTTTCCATACGATTATCAACAGTAAGGTACTATACAGTTTTGGAAATGGTTTTAGTATTTTAATTATTAGTACGATCGTCTTAATAAAGAAATTCCGGTGGAAATCCGTTGGGAAAGCAGGGGTTTCAAAAAGGCTCTATGCGATACTTTTTGCTTCTGCGGGAACCGGAATTTTATTTATCTCCAGCCTTATGATTGTAAATGCGCCGGAATCTTCCTCCCGGTTTCAAAGTAATATGTTTGCAATTACAATCATTATCTGTCTAGCTTATTTTGCGGCAAGTCTACTGCTTGTTATTCTGGCAGAATCCAGAGATAATTACCGTACTCTTTCGAAAGTAAATCAAACACTTCTTGAAGCACAGCAGAATTATTATTTACTCGCACAGGAAAAGCAGCAGGAGATAAGAGGAATCCGGCATGAGATAAATAATCATTTGACCTGTATCTATGGCTTGTATCGCAGTGATAAGCTGGAGCAAATGGGGAGCTATATCAATCAATTAATCGAGCAATTGAACTCTTTGCCTGAACTGCTGGATACCGGAAATGATATTGTGAATACCATTTTAAACGAAGCGGTCGGAAAATATGATGCTTTGGGTATTAAAATACAAGTGGAGGGGTCCTTTCCGGAGCAGCTTTTGATTTCACAGATGGATCTGTGCGTTATCTTTGCAAATGCAATATCGAATGCGATAGAAGCGATCGCAAAGATTGATTCGGATCCGGAGAATCATAAAGTGATACAGATTCGAATCCGCAGCCATCACGATGATCTGTTTATTGATATCAGTAATCCGGTTGCCGAGAAGGTGGCTATAACAAACGGCATTCTCAGTACAACGAAAAAGGATAAATACCTTCATGGCTTTGGAACAAAGAATATGAAACAGAGTGTGGAAAAGTATCTTGGTACGGTTACATATGAAAATGTGGATCAGATGTTTACCGTTCATATCGCAATGAAAAATAGATAATTAAATATAAGAATCGACGTTCATACGTTTAAATCCGACGGTCATGTCGTTCTCCATTGTTAAGACTATGTTGTAATGCTATAAAGGCATTGTAAACATAGTCTTTTCTAGTTTTTAAAAAGCAATTGGTTCCCGGTTGCCGGTTAGAAACGAAAAGATAAACGAGTGGTTTTTTGTTCTTTATCTTATGGAGGTGAAGTATGAATACACTAATTTTAAAAAACATTTACGACTTCATGATGTGGTTTATTCATCGTTAATACCTTTGCGTAAAGTATATTGGGGAATATACTCAGCAATTTCTAGAGAAATTTTTGAATGCTTGGCTAAGTTTCTTAGTAAACAAGGCCAGGCATTTCAATTTTATATAGAAGATTCTAAGCAAAGGGTACGGAAAGGAGTGTGCTTATGAATTTTAAGCGAACGGTAAAATCGCTTATATTTCAAAAAAATAGGAAAAATTATTTATATTGCACCCTGTTAATCGGTTTCTATATTGTCATAATGACCACTTTTTCTTTTTTGATAAATAATTTAATGCTTTTGAATACGAATCAATTAATGACTTTTCCATACGCAAAAGTTACATTTCGCAGCTTCCGTATGGTTATTTATTGTAGCGGTGCAATCTACATTCTAACCCAGTATGTGAATGTCCTTCATATGAATCAAAAGGAATTTCATATGCTTCGCGAGGCAGGGGCAACGAAGGATGAAATTGACATTTTAATCCTGCTTCTGTCCGTTTGTTTGATTGTTTTTACAGTGCCATTAGGTACCGGTTTAGGAATGCTGTCAGTTTATGCTATTCAGACGGTAATTCAAAGAATCCTTGGAACTATAATTTATTTTAAGTATCCAAGCATTCCGCTGTATGCAGCGCTATTTGTGCTTATTATAACGATAATTTTTATGAATCTGTATCTCAGAATCAATCGGGACTCAAGTAATGCAAAGAAGAATTTATTTCAGATACTGATGATAAAAATAGTAAACGTACTATAAAGAGGCCGCTCATTTCTATCCGCAGAAAAGAGACCGCCATTTCTATCCGCAGGGTTGACATTTTCATCGGAAAGAGGCATTATATTCATATTATGATAAATAATATGAAATGAGAAAATGCAACATTTTGTTACTTTAAAACTACGATGAATAAGGACGGAAGGCATGTTTGATAGTATAATTTTTGATTTGGATGGGACGTTATGGGATTCTACTCTGGAGGTCGCGGCTTCCTTTAATAAAGTGATACGGGAGAAGTATCCGTGCGTTGCGGAGGTGACCGTACCGGAATTAAGAAGCCAGTTTGGTAAACCGTTATATGAAATAGCAGAAAATTTGTTTCAAAATGTACCGAAGGAAATGGCTTATCAGATTACGAACGATTGCTGCGATTATGAATGTATCTATTTGGCAGAGCATGGAGCGAAGCTGTTTGACGGATTAGAGGAGACTTTAGAAGAGCTGGTGAAAAAGTACCCCTTATTTATTGTAAGTAACTGCCAGGAAGGGTATATTCAATGCTTCTTTCAGGCATACCCTCACCTTGAGAAATATTTTACCGACTATGAATATCCGGGCAGATCCGGCAAATTGAAAGCGGATAATATTCGTATGGTAGCGGAGCGGAATTGTCTGCATAACCCGGTTTATGTGGGGGATACGCAGGGCGATGCGGATGCCGCCAGTGAGGCCGGTGTTTCGTTTATCTATGCAAGATATGGCTTCGGTGAGGTCATGGAATATGAGGATGCAATTGATTCTATCAAAGAATTAAGCAGTAAATTAGAATAGAATTTTAGTGTAAAATGTATTAAAATAATGTTACAGTAAATATCAATTTGAATTAGGATGTGAGACTATGTTAGACGGAAAGAAATCTTTATTTAGTGGAATGCAGGCAACAGGAACCTTGCATTTGGGTAATTATCTGGGAGCATTAAAGAATTGGGTGACATTAGAGGATGAGTATCAATGCTTTTACAGTGTTGTTGATATGCATTCTATGACAATACGGCAGGATCCGGCAGAGCTTAGAAAGAAGGCCAGGGCACTGCTTACCCTATATATCGCGGCGGGACTGGATCCGGAGAAGAACTGTATCTATTATCAGTCCCATGTATCGGCACATGCAGAACTTGGCTGGGTATTATCCTGCTTTACCTATATGGGTGAACTGAATCGTATGACGCAATATAAGGATAAAGCGGCAAAGCATGCGGATAATATTAATGCAGGCCTGTTCACTTATCCGGTCCTGATGGCAGCCGATATTTTATTGTTCCAATCCGATGTTGTACCGGTTGGTTCGGATCAAAAGCAGCATCTGGAGATCACCAGAGATATTGCAGAGCGCTTCAATAGCATCTATGGAGAGGTATTCACAATTCCGGAGCCTTATATTGTCAAGGCAGGCGCAAGAATTATGAGCCTTCAGGATCCGACTGCGAAAATGTCAAAATCGGATGAGAATCCGAATGCAAGCATCTATCTAATGGATGATCCGGATACCATTATCCGTAAGTTTAAGAGAGCCATAACCGATTCCGATAATGAAATCCGTTATAGCGAAGAGAAACCGGGAATCAGCAATTTAATTAATATTTATACTGCCGTTACAGGTAAGACAATAGAGGAAACCGAAAAGGAATTTGCATCCTCCGGTTACGGCGATTTTAAGATTGCAGTAGGAGAAGCCGTTGCGAATATGCTAAAACCGATTCAGGATCGATACAAGGAGCTTACACAGGATAAGGCATATATTGATAAAGTGATTAAGGAAAATGCGGAGAAAGCAGGATATTATGCCAATAAAACACTTCGCAAGGTTCATAAAAAGATCGGTTTTCCGGAAAGAATTCGTTAAGATAGCTTAGGAGAAGAAAAATTATGAAAATTGTATTCTTGGAGACAGAAACCCTTGGAAATGATGTGGATTTATCGATATTCGACCAATTGGGAGAAGTGGTGAAGTATCCGCGCTCGAACCCGGAAGAGAACGCCAGGCGGATCGCGGATGCGGATATTCTTATTGTCAATAAGATTCCGATGAACGAAAGCACCCTGAAGCTTGCGAAATATTTAAAATTAATCTGCATTACGGCAACCGGCACGAATATTGTTGACTTTGACTATATCAACCGTCGCAATATTAAGGCAGCGAATGTCCGGGGATATTCGACCCAATCGGTCGTACAGCATACCTTTGCGTTGTTCTTCTATCTCTATGAGAAATTAAGATATTACGATGAATTTGTGAAATCGGGGGAATATATCCGTTCCGATATTTTCAGTCATTTCTCGGCAAGGTTTCATGAACTCTATGGGAAGACATGGGGAATCATAGGCCTTGGTGAAATCGGAAGAGGGGTGGCTGAGGTAGCAAAGCAGTTTGGCTGTAAGGTCATCTATTATTCCACCTCCGGGAAGAATCAAAACCAGTCTTATGAACGGGTTGATTTTGATACTCTGCTGAGAAAATCCGATATAATCTCGATTCATGCGCCACTGAATGAGAATACGATGGGATTGATCGGTGAAGAGGAACTTCGTAAGATGAAGGAGAGCGCCGTATTATTAAACCTTGGAAGAGGGCCGATCGTTCAAGAGGATGCCCTTGCAAAGGCATTGCGTGAGAATTGGATTGCAGGCGCCGGACTGGATGTATTAAAGGAAGAGCCGATGGCTCCGGATAACCCGTTGTTTCCGATCAAGGATAGTACAAAACTCATTATTACCCCCCATATTGCCTGGGCAACCATAGAAGCAAGGCAGCGGGTGGTAGATGAGGTTTATCAGAATATAGAGGCATTTCAAAAAGGAGAAGCAAGAAATATCGTAACGCAATAGGAACGAACGGTAACCGTAATAGTGTTACATTCATAGAAAGCAATAGCCCATTCCATAGGAACAAATGGAATGGGCTATTGCTTTCTATTGTATATGGCGCTTGCGTAACATGGAGAGCTCTATTTCATATTTGATTTCACATCATTCCACATCTCATTATAGAGATTCTCCGCCTCGTCACCAAGATATTTAAAAGCAGTGCATCGATCAATGGTAGCCTGATCCGGAAACGCAACCGGGCTGTTCTTGATATCTTCATCTTCGATCAGGTTGCGGGCTTCCATATTGGGAGTGGAATAGGTTATATATTCAAAGTTCTTCAGAGCAATTTCCGGATCGCAGAGGAAATTGATAAAGGCCTCTGCGTTTTCCTTGTTTTCTGCGTTCTTCGGAATTACCCAGGAGTCAATCCAGACATTGGAGCCTTCCTTCGGTACGACATATTCCAGATCCGGATTCTCCCTCTTTGTATAGATTGCCTCACCGGAATAGATAACTCCGATCGCGGCTTCTCCGCCGATCATCTTATCTCTTACCTGGTCTACGACATAAGCCTGAACCAAAGGATACTGTGCCTTCAAGATTGCCTGTGCTTCCTTTAATTCTTTCTCATTGGTTGAGTTAAGGTCATAGCCTAAGTAGCGCAATGCAATTGCAAAAGCATCACGGACGCTGTCAATCATAAGGATGTTGCCGGAATATTTTTCATCAAATATTATACTCCAGCTGTCAACCGGCTCTTCTACCATTGTCTTATTATAGAGGATGCCTAAGGTTCCCCAGGAGTAAGGAACGCTGTATTTGTTGCCGGGATCAAAGGCTTCCGAGCTTTCTAACAGGGAAGGGTCAATATATTTGATATTGGGTATATTTTCAAGATTTATTTCTGCCAGCAGTCCTTCCTCCGCCATTTTCTGAATCATGTAATCGGAAGGGCAGATCACATCATATTTAACGGCATTTGTCTTAACTTTTGGATACATTTCTTCATTTGTCTCAAACTCATCGTAAACGACTTCAATTCCGGTTTTCTCCTTGAAGAGCTTCCGAACCTCAGGGTCAATATATTCGCCCCAGTTGTAAACATATACCTTTTCGCCATCCTCTTTTTTGCAGCCGACGAATATTATGGATAACATCACAAGAGACGCAATCAGAACCAATTTTTTCATTTTAATAACCATACCTTTCTTCAAAACCTGCAAACTTTGGGCCGCAGGCACAATATTTGCAAAGCGAATTAATTCGCTTGGTGAAAAATCATTGATTTTGATAATTTCTTTCCTTGTTTCTTCATTACTTTTGCAATAAAATCTGAACTGGTTAGAGATTATTCTGTTAATCTCTTATATGCTTTCACTTTTCGATATTTGCCCAAGTCTTCTCTTTTTCGATGTTCACGAATAGCATCTATGGCAAAGTTGGCATAGATAATGCCTTCTGTCTCTTCATCTGCAATAACTATCGTGTTATCCACGATATTGCCATGCTTATCCCATACAATCGGGCTAAACGCACAGGAACATCCTGCATCTTCTCCCGGCGGATTTGCCATTGCTATACCAACCATATTTTCCAAAGCTCTTACGGATAGTTCCTGTAATCTAGGTTTCATTCCGCCGCAATCATTCGGTACAAGAACAATTTCTGCCCCTTGTAGCATCAATTCCCTTGCGCTTTCTGGGTATTCTCTATCATAGCAAATCATAATTCCTATACTGATATCATCGAACTGGCATACGTAAAACCCGTCTCCGCTTTCAAGATACCGTTCCCAGTCAAAATCACAGGTATGTACTTTACTATACTTTAATTTAATCTGCCCATCCCTGTCAATTACAAATGCGGAATTCTGAGGATACTTTTTCCCTTTTGTAAATCCTGTGACAACAATTCCAATGGATAATTCCTTTGCAGCTTTTCGAAATCTTAATATAGAAGCACTCTCTTCGGTTAATGCTGCCTCGCACCATCGAATAAATTCCGGATGTTTCTCAATTGTCTCCACTGGAAGCAATGTTTCCGCAATTTCCGGGCAGGAATAGGAAGTAATCCAACACTCAGGAAACAGAACGATATCTGCACCCATTTTTTTGGCTTCGTAAACATATTGTAACCCGATGTCTGTATTCATTTCTTGATCTGGCGTACTACAATTGTATTGCACCATTGCCACTTTAAGATTTTTCATAATGCAACCTTTCACATAACAAATAAATATGTTTATAAATTTGGGTCTTATAAGAATTTTATAACCTCTATTTGGCTTTTACCAACTTTACAATAAAAAAAATCAATGAACCAAACATTAAAGTTAGAAATACCGGTAAAAACATAGCTGGCAAAGGCTTTGCCATTGCAGAATTAACTGTCAAATAGGTAAACACTGCTATCAGAAGCAATTTGATTGTACCCATCATATTCTTTAATGTCCGATATACCCTATCTTTGTTTTCCTCTGTTACACTTACTCCTGTATTCCAAACTTGTGGATATTTCTCAATAACAGTCATTCCAATATACATAATCCATGCAATAATAGGAAGAACTAGTAAGGATCCCTTACTTGTAATTCGATCTATTTCTCCCATTGCGTTATAGTGCCCTGGTATTTCGTTCGGAATGTACTTCCAATCTATAATCAAAAATATCAGTAATCCGACCAAACACAGTAAGCAACATGCTTCTATAATAATATCAAACTTACTTTTTTTTATTTTCATATGCTTGCTCCTTGCAAGTTATAATATTAGGCATTTGCGAAACTTCAATATTGTAGCTATTGTGTATACAGAAGGTGTGTGTTCCGGAGCGGAAGTAAAGTGATGTACCATCACTTAGGCGAGGGAAGCGTTGGATCGGAGGAATAATTTGATTTTTACCAGCATACGCTTTTTTCTGAAATAAAGCAATATCATACTATAGACTTTGTTAGGGGTGTGAACAGTAACCCCCAAAGCACATAAATTGACATGCTTCAGGGTTTTTTTCTAATTAATCTCCCATATACTTGCCTCATAAGGCTGTAAAAATGACGATGAAACCTCTGCATAATTCGATAGCAAACGTGTCCCCTCCGGAAGTTTTGTCCGTTTTCTATTCGATGGACCCAAATTTATCTCAATATATAGCGTTGCTGTTTCGTCCTTCCGGTAATAGGTGAATAAATTTTTCACCTTCTTATTGGTAAAGAGCACATCTCCATAATAGATAACGGTATGCGCTTTTCGTAATGCAATCAATTTTCGATAGAAATTTAGGATGGAATTCTCCTCTTCCAACTGCGTCTCTACATTGCAATGCTTATAATCATCATCCATCATAATCCAGGGCACTTGTGTAGAGAAGCCTGCATATTGCTGATTGCTCCATTGCATCGGTGTTCTGGCATGATCTCTTGACCCAGCCAACACCTTAGCAAATGCCTCTTCTTTCTCCATGGTCTTACAAAGCTCGTTATATAGATTCAGTGACTCCACATCGCGAAGTTCAGCAATTGATTGAAAATTTTGATTGATCATCCCAAGCTCCTGCCCCTGATAAATAAAAGGCGTTCCTCGTAAGGTAAGCTGGATTACTGCCAGCAGCTTGCCAAGAACATCCCGATATTGCGGGTCTGGATTTACCTTGGATAGCATACGGGGATTATCGTGATTTTCAAAAAACAGCGAAGGTTGGCAATGACTGCCGTAGTTCTCCATCCAATCGATCATATACTTTTTCAAATAATTGAGATCATAGCGATAGTCATCAAAACGGGTATGCCCTGGAGTTTCCAGATGGTCAAAGGAAAATACCATATCCAGCTCATTTCGATAATCGGCAGTCAGCAGCTTACTCATTTGCATTCCTGTTCCGGGAGTTTCTCCAACCGAAAAAGCATGGTATGGAAGAAACGCCTTTTCTCTTAGCTCATGCAGATACTCGTGGAGACGAGGCCCATAGAAATAATGCTCCACTCCATAATATCCCATGAGTCTGCCAATAGTTTCATTCCCATCCGGCAGGCCGCTGCGCTTAGAAATGTAATTAATGACATCCAAACGGAATCCGTCAACCCCTTTTTCCAGCCACCATCTGACCATATCGTGAATCTCATGACGTACGGTTTCATTTTCCCAGTTTAAGTCCATTTGCTTCTTTGAGAATAAATGTAGTACATATTGCTTCCGTTCCTTCACATAATTCCATGCCCTGCCGCCAAAAAACGATGTCCAATTGTTCGGCTGATCCCTAAAAATATAATAGTCACCATACTTGGAATCCGGTTCATGAATGGCCTTCTGATACCATTCATGTTCATCGGAGGTATGGTTTACCACTAGGTCCATAATCAGCCTCATACCACGATTATGAACCTCAGCCAGTAATTGTTCAAAATCCTCCATCGTACCAAACTCAGCCATTATTTTACGGTAGTCCCTGATATCATATCCATTGTCATCATTCGGAGAATCATAAATCGGTGAAAGCCAGATGGCATCTATCCCCAGCTCGTTTATATAATCCAGCTTGCTCATAATGCCCTGCAGATCACCAATGCCGTCTCCGTTGCTGTCTTTAAAGCTTCTTGGATAAATCTGATAAAATACCGCTTCCTTCCACCAGGCTTTTTGAATTGGGCCTTCATCAACCTTTGGAGTTTCCGGTTCCGTGTTTAAAAGAGTAAGTAAAGTATCTACAAATCCATCATCCAACCGGCTTTTCGACAGCTTTGGCAAAGCTTTTAACTTCAGATTACCTATAGCCGGATTGGTAACCGCCTTATTACTGATATTCATTTGTAAAAGCACTCGATTTATAATGTCCCGTCCGATTGGATTCGCATATACATCTTTGATCCGGTTGTTTTTCGTTAGCATAGAATCACTCCTTCCCGCTGCCAATCTCACCACGGGCAGCCAAATCTGATATTATCTTATCAAACATCTGCTTATCGATCTTAAACTTTTTGCGGTAGATGATATAGCCGAGCACAATAAAGACGAGGGGTAAAATCAACATTGACAGCTTCATCAGCAGCAGTCCGGATTCAGTAACATCATCCGGCGTAGCAGCGGCATTAATTCCGGAAATGATCAAGGTCACCCCAACAATCCCATTGGCAATTGCGCCGCCAATTTTATTGATAAATGGCTGTACAGAAAAGGTAATACTTTCGTTACGACGGCCTAACTTCCACTGTCCGTACTCTACCGTATCCGTCAAGAACATCAGCATCAGTAATTGAATGAATGCCTCTCCTACAAATAGAAAAATACCGGCCGTCCCTATAAATATCATATTCATTGGTGAAAAGAAGAAGATTATGTACCCGATCACTACCAAAACCGTAGCAAATGCATAAAGAGCTTTCCGGCTGTACTTCTTTGATAACAAAGGGAAAACAGCTAAAGCTGCCAGCTGAGAGACTCCAAGAATTGCGGCAAACACCGAGTACATTCCTTCATTTTTAAATGCATATTTAAAGAAGTAGACTCCAAAACCTGTCGTGGTACAATAACCGATCATAAAGAATGCCATCGAAATTGCAGTAAATAATAACTGATCATTCTGAAATAGAATCCGAAACATTTCCTTTAAGGAAGTCGACTCCTGCTTAACATTAATATTCTTATCCTCTTTTACTCCAAATACCGTAAACATAAGAAATGCCCATGTAATCAATACAATTGCGATTACGGTAATCTGCCAGGCTCTTTTATCTCCGCCTAATGCATTCGTAACAGGTAATATGGCAACTACGGTTGTAAACAATCCGATATTTGCACAGATTCTGGCAAAGGATCCGGTTTTCTCACGTTCCTTTTGATCAAGGGTCAAGGAAGGAAGCATTGACCAATAAGCGATATCATTTGCCCCATAGGTAAAATCCCAGAGCAGATAGAGTATGACAAATATTGTCACATACCCGGCTCCATGAAGTCCAAAATCACAAAATAATAAAACGGTGAGAATTCCACCGATTATGCCCCCAATCACAATCCAGGGTTTAAATTTACCAAATCTGGTATGCGTGTTATCTACCAGAACCCCCATAATCGGATCATTTACCGCGTCAAAAACGCGAAGTATTGTCATTGCACCCGTCATCAACCACATAGTAGAATCCGGCAGATTCAGGATATCGGTTAAGAAAAACAGAAGATACATACTTACCATAGTATAAAGCATATCTCTTCCAACGGTACCAAGGCCAAACATATAACGATTATGATTCCTTTTCATTGTAAATTCCCCCATTTCTGCGCTGCTTTTTTAAACTCTCTCTTATTTTGGCTGCACATCTTCCTTCTCTGTAATGTATAAATTTGAACCAAAGTCGCCAAGCATTCGTACCTTTTCATGGTAACCCGTACCGATAAACTGCTCGCATAACGGAATTCCGGAGGATAGCGCCTCCGCAGAACAGGTATAGGTCTCCACGCAATCCTTCAGACTGTAATGCCGATTCGCCACACGCATAATCATGCCGTCCGGACTCAATTCCACCGGCATAACGTGTTTTGTTAAGCACCCAAAGCGTTCGATATAAAGCCTTTGCGGCCTTGTTCGAATCATATACCTTCCCTTTTTCAGTCCGATCACTTTCAGCTTATCACTGCTTTCCGCAGCAGCCGCTAAAGTCTGAAAGAAGCCTGTTAATGCGGTTTCTTTCTCTTCACTTACCACTTCCCATATCACTTTATTCTCTTTGTAAGACCGGATTCTATAGAACCTTCCATATTGAAAAATCCTACGATACTGTTTGTAAAATGTAATCTGATCTGCAATATCTTTTTTCTCCTCCGGTGTCAGATATTTTAAGTCCAGTTCATAACCAAGGCATCCAAAGCATGCCGCATGAAAACGAGTGGCAAGCGGTGTTTCCCGTAAGGTTTGCTGATGAGGGGATGCAGAAACATGGGCGCCCATCGCAGACTGTGGATAAAAGTAGGATAGACCCGTCTGTATTTTTAACCGTTCAATCGGATCCGTATCATCGGAGGCCCAAATCTGAGGACTAAACACAAGCATTCCTAAATCAAACCGATTGCCGCCACTGGAACAGCTTTCTAATAAAATATGCGGCCTCGGCACAAAAATACGAGTTAATACCTCATAGAGCCCCAGGATATAGCGGTGATAGAACTCTCCCTGGTTTTGCAGGACAGAGGAAAATACTTCTGCAATATGGCGGTTCATATCCCATTTCACATAACGGATATCTGCCTCATCCAGAATGTTACTAACCTGTTCTACAATATAATCCCGAACTTCTTTTTGGCAAAGATCCAGTACCAACTGGTTCCTTCCAAGCACCGCTTTGCGATTCGGAAGCTTTACCGCATATTCCGGATGGGTTCGGTACAAATTACTATCCTCATTTACCATCTCCGGTTCAAACCATAAGCCAAAGTTTAATCCGATTTTTCTGATTTTATCTGCAAATACTTTTATTCCTTGGGGTAATTTCTTAGGATTTACCGTGTAATCACCAAGTCCCGCGTTATCATTATTACGATCGCCAAACCAGCCATCATCAAGTACAAACAATTCAACACCCAGTTCTTTTGCATCCTTGGCAAGCCGCAATAACTTACCCTCATTAAAATCAAAAAAATGTGCCTCCCAATTATTGAGCAGTACCGGTCTTTCCTTCTTCTTATAGTCCCCTCTTACGATATGCTCATTAATAAAATCATGCATATGATGGCTTGTGCCATTGAACCCACGACTACTATAGCTCATCACGCATTCCGGTGTTTCAAACTTATCTCCCGGGGATACTATCCACTCAAAAAGGTGAGGATTAATTCCCATACTGACACGGACATCATCCCGCTCATTTTTCTCTGCGATACTATAATGGTTACCGCTATAGATCATATTGAATGCATATACATCTCCATAATCTTCATTCGCATCCGCTTCGGCTATTATAAATGCAGGATTGTGACGATTGCTGCTTGCTCCGGTTGTTGAAGAATTAACTGTGATTCCGTAAGTAACCGGTCGCTTATGTAAATTGGCTTCTTTAATCCATCCTCCGTCCAGGGTATACATCTGAAAACATTCGTCCGGTAAATCCATTGTCATACTCATGATACGCCGGATTGTGAGCGGAGCATTCGCTTCATTCCTTACAACCGCTCTTCTTGTTATCACATCGGTTTGCTCAAAGACCGTATAATATAGGTCAATGAAAATCGGAAATGCCTTGTCCTTTAAAGTTATTTTTAAAGTCTGATTTCCTCCATACGCAGTGGGTAAGGTATCCATAGGAACACACCCATCCAGCACGTCATGGCTCTCATAAATAAAATCAGTAACAAAGCTGCCATCCGGCATTACAAATTCCGTCGGACTCTGGCGGTAGTCTCCGCGCCCGTTGTCCGCCCATTCCAAGCACATACTATCCAGGGCATATACACTATCTTCCGGATCGTAAAAAACGCTGCTGCCAACCTGAATCGACCGTTTTTGCGCTAAAGTGCCTGCCCGGTCCTCTTTACTTAATAAATTTCCATAATAAATATGCTCCAAATGCCCATACTTTGTTTTCCGAAACAAATATGTGGTATGCTCTGTATCTAATCGAAAGCTCGTTTTTCGAACTGTAATCAAAGCATCTTCTCCTTTATTAGGTTATCTTTTACTACCTTGCTTTACTTTTACTACGCTGATTCATGAGAATACACGTTCTCCTTACCCTTTGTGATATTCCTCCGGTTCTACATATTCCCTGTAGAGTTCTTCCGTTACGCCATCTTCCTCGATCATCCGGGTATAAAACTGGCCTGAGGTTTTCACAGTTCGTTCCTGGGTCTCATAATTCACATGTACCAGTCCAAAACGGGCACTTTCCCCTTCAACCCATTCAAAGTTATCGCAAAAACACCAATGATAATATCTTGTTATAGGTAAATCCGATTCCATTATTGCTTTTAAATGTTCATAGATATATTTACATCGAAATGTATCCTGATTATCACAGGTACCATTTTCTGTGATATAGATGGGACGTTCCAAAAGCTGATATATTTTATCTGCGCAGCGAACGAGTCCTTCCGGATAAATCTCCCATCCTAAATCATTCTTCGGTGCATCCTGTTTGGTGCCGTCCCCAAAACCCGATACGGTCGTCCGAGTGTAATAATTAATTGCAATAAAATCCAGGTATTCGCCCCGTGAAATCTCTTTCGTACTTTTTAAGGGCCATTTAAAGTTACCCGTAGCCATCGCCTCGGTAACAGCCCCTTGGAATAACCTTTCCAATAACTTAGAACATATACCGTGCAAGACATTTTTCGGATTTTGTGGATCAAATACCCGAACATGATTTGCAAAGCTCACCTTGGTATCATGAAATCCCATCTTCTCACGCATACGATGAATGAGCCGGTATGCTTTCATATGGCAGATTGCCATATTCGACATTACCGTAACTGTTTTGGAAATTGATTTTTCTCCTGGAGGCCATTCCCCAAAGTAATAGGAAAGGGTTGCATATACATTCGGTTCGTTAATCGTTATGTATTCCGAAGCAAGATCTCCAAAAGATTTCACTACCAACTCCACAAAATCGAGGAAATACTGTAAGTTCTCCTTCTTAGTAAATGCACCTTTTCGCTCAAACCACATCGGATTGGTAAAGTGATGAATTGTGAGCAGAACCGAAATACTTTTCTCCTTCAGATAAATCAGCTCTTCTCTGTAATGCGCAATCGCAGCTTCATCCACTTCGCCCTCTTTTGGACAGATTCTAGCCCATTCAATACCTAGTCGATAATACTTAATCTTCATCTCTGCCATCAGATCGGCATCTTGCTTCCATAGATGATAGTGATTCGTTGCCCGGGCCGGATTCGAATGATCTTTGATTTTGCCTTTCGCATACCAATCATTCCAGTTATGTCCACAGTCTCCGCCTTCAATCTGCGTTGCTGCTGATGCAACTCCTAGTGACAATTGATCTTTGAATTTAAACTCCATACCATCCCCCATTTCTTTGCTTTCCTTATTGTTACTGCCGTCCAATTATCTATCGTTTCGAAACTCAACTTATGATATATACCAAATTATAACATACCGGCTTTCGAAATGAAATAATCTATTTAGTCCCCTAACCATTTTGAAACAAAAAATGCCCCACCAGTCTTAGGTTTTATAACCTTAAAACCAGTGGGTTCATTTTTCATCCAATCGAATTTAACCACTTTTGCACCTATTGGTCTGCACTCGTTTTTACATGCAGTCTTTTAAGTGCATTTTGCCATACTACTATAGCACTCCGAACAGTTCCTCTAGTTGATTCTCGTCGATGACGCGGTTACTTTTATTTTGGGCATTTTTAAGCATGGTCTGCAATTTTTCTTCCACAGATTTTTTTATAAAATCCGACATATTAATATTCCGCAGGGTAAAGAACAGCAATGGATCATGGTCTAAGCGACTGCCGATTCCATATAGTACTGCAGCCACATGTTTACACATATAAGCCCAATCCGGGCACGAACAGCTAAAATGAATTTCCTTCGGTGAAGGAAACAAACCTCCATCTTTGGCGGTAAAAATATTCTCCAGTTCCGCAGGGAAACTTCCATTTGCCAGCATTTCTATATTCTCTATCCGATGGCTGCACTGCTCCAAAATCTTTTGATACCGTTTCGGAGCAATCTCATCAATTACTATCTCCACCGTATATGGCTTCCTTTTCGTTCCCTGTACCTTGGCATTTACGATTCCCTTATCTATTTGCAGATCCACTACGGCTCCACTTCGAACATAACTTTTTCCCCGCCCAATCCGATTCGAATAATCTGCATATCTTTCCAAGTTATCATTCCAAGCCTTCCCCCACCAGGTGTTTGCAATCGTTCTTCCCTCAATAATAACCGGTGATAATTCCGGATTATTTTTCTTAAGCCTTTTTGCCGTATTCCCTGCCAGTCTGGCCCGTTCCGCTGCGCTCATATAGGGTTCAAAATACTTTGACATATCCTATCACTTCCGTTCTAAAGTTCAGATTCTTACACAATTATCTACTATTCATCAATCCATACGGAACAGGTCCATAATTTCCCGATTACTTAATTCCGTAATCCAAGCTTCCTTACCGGAGCTGATTACATCCTCCAATAACTGTTCTTTATCCGCTATCATTTGATCAATTTTTTCTTCAATCGTTCCATCTGCAATCATCTTGTATACAAATACATTCTTTCTTTGACCAATACGAAAAGCCCTATCCGTGGCTTGGTTCTCCACCGCAGGATTCCACCAACGATCAAAATGTATGACATGATTTGCTGCAGTTAGATTCAGTCCCACTCCGCCAGCTTTTAGGGATAGTACCATAAACGGTACGTAAGCTTCCCCATTAAATTGCTCCACCAGTTCTGTCCGCTTTTTCGGTGGGACGCTGCCGTTGATAACCAAACCCTTCCTATGGAAAATCTGCTCCAGAAATGCTGCAAGAGGTTCCGTCATTTCCTTAAATTGTGTAAATACCAGAACCCGTTCTCTTTTCTCATAGATCGTCTCACACAATTCCTGAAGGTGAAGGAACTTTCCGCTAGCTTCCGCTTTGTATTCTTGCTGACCGAGATATTGGTCAGGATGGTTACAAATCTGTTTACATTTCATCAATGCTGCTAATACCAGGCCTTTTCTCTCAATGCCGTCGGAAGTCTCCAGCCTCTGCTCCAGGCTTTTAACGAAATTACGATATAGAGCGATTTGCTTCTTCGTTAATGCAATATGTTCCTTAATCTCTATTTTTTCAGGCAGATCCTGGATAACTTTCTTATCCGTCTTTAACCGGCGTAGAATAAATGGATGAATCATATTGCGCAGTCTCTGATAGCTTTTATTATTCTGTATCATTTTCTTACTAAAATCTCCAAACTCCTTAGCGCTTCCCAGCAGCCCCGGATTAAGAAAATCAAATAAAGACCATAGTTCAGATAATCGATTTTCAATCGGAGTACCTGTCAGGGCAATTTTCATACGTCCTTTCAGCTGTTTCATCGCTTTCGTCTGCTTTGTTCCCGGGTTTTTGATTGCCTGTGCCTCATCTAAAATAATCATATCCCATATAATTTGGCCAAATGTCTCATCCTTGGTAATCATTCCATAGGTGGTAATGGTAAGAAACTCCGGAAAAGGTGTCAGAGAACTGCCTTCCGTTATTTCTTTTTCCTTTTTCCCGTGTTGAATCTGAAAGGGCAGTTCTGGAGCAAACCGTTTCAATTCTTTTTCCCAGTTTCCCAATAAGGAAGCAGGAACAATTAATAAGACATGGCCACCGGTTTCTGTACGGCATTTTTCCATAAGCGCAATCACCTGAACGGTCTTGCCTAACCCCATATCATCCGCCAAGCAGGCTCCAAATCCTAGATGCCTCATATAGGAGAGCCAAGTAACACCGGTATTCTGATAGGGACGCAGCTGTGCTTGAAAGCTTTTCGGTAAAGATTCAGACTCTATAGCAGATGGATTGTCCAGAGTTTTTCTCAGCTGTTTCATCCATATACCATTGGTCACTTGAACATTATCCTCTTCCACTGGAAGATCAAATATCTGTTCCGGATTTAATTCTAAACGCATAGCTTCCGCCAGTGTCAGTGATTCCTTCTCATAATAATCTGCAACTTTCTCATAGGCATCCAATATATGCTGAAGCTTTTCATAATCTACTTCAACCCATTTTCCTTTGAGTAAGGCTAGTCCTTCGGAAGCCATTAACAATTCCTTTAATTCTTCTACTGTAATATTTTCACCATCAAAACTTAGTTTTGGCTGAACGGATATCAGGGAATCAAGACCAACATAAGATGGCTTTTTATCTCCGATAGAGACGGTAAATCCGATCGATCGATTCTTTTTCTTCCACCAATTTGGCATCCGGCATAGGATACCTGCTTCCTCATAAAGCGGAATCTCCTTTAAAAATGTATACGCTTCACTTGCTGTTAATTTCAGAGGATAAAACAGCTCTCCTGTCTCCATAAGTCCCGCGATTAAATTACTCTTGTCGGCTGCCCTTCCCAAAGACGCCATTAATTCCAACAGCTTCTTTTCCTCATTTTTGTATTCTTCTAAAGCGTACTTTAGCGGTACATGACGAACATATTTTCCATTATCACTTCTAGAATAGGTCGCCATAAATGCAAATGGAAGCTCATCCTTTGGATTCTCCACCAGATGAAAGAAAATACGGCCGGGTACCCGAATGTTCTGATTCTTTTCCGTCAGATACATCTCTACCGTACCGTTATATTGCTTTATCTCTTGCCTATATACATCATTTAATTTCTGCCATATTCCTTCCATCCAATCAGCTGTAACATACTCAGAACCCGGAATAAATGGAACGGTATTTAAAAATTCTTGTAAATCGTCTAACTCAAGCTTGACTCTTAGGTTTTCACGAAGAATTTCAAGTTCCGGAGCTTTTAAAAGTGTTTTCTGAAACAAGTCAGACAATCGGTACAGAAAAGTGAGAGAAACCGAGTACCATTCCTTTTGCTCTTGAAAGCTCAGCTGTAACAATGCTTGATACTTGTTCTGCTCAAAGCTCTCCCTTAAAGCCATCTCCTCCGTACTTAATTCTGTATCCTCCATAATGTCCAACTGGAATCCATCCACCGTTATCATAAAATTTAATGGAGATATCTTACTTTTTGCCATGCTTTCCTTCCCAACCACAATCCAGCCGCCAAATTCCTAACAAAAATCCTCTAAATCCCTGGAATACACCTGAATAGGGTACTATGTATTCGAATAATTCATAATTTTCTTCGTTTGATATTCGATTTCATTGGATAACACATCTCGGATCCCCATTGATCGGATCAATTCCTTGTGTTAGCATATTCATGATATGTTACTCTTTTATTAAAGATAATGTCGCTTACCTATTAATATCCTGCATTCTGTCTTTCTTCCGCTTTTTATCGATTTTCACGATATCTAATAGGTTATTGGGAACCTGAAGTACTGTGATTAGGAGACTCCCTGTAAATATGTAAGCCTTGTCACCATAGATACGGATGGAATCCGCTGTCTTGTTGGAGAAATAAAGCTTCGTAATCCATTTATTCAGTCGTCCCGTGGTCTCACCATGCTGTAACCCGTCCCGGTATACCTTTTCTACTATCCTGTCGATAGATTTATGATTAAGACCATTCCGCTTCCTGAGCCTGTCCCTGCCATGTTTGGTAGCACATGCCATCTATAATACCTCCCCTTATAAGTACATTGTCATCATCTTTTACCCTCTGATTTGGATTCCTTTTCTTTCGTGGCTGCCAATATATATTCATTTGCTTCCATGATGACATCCGGCTTCAGGCGTTTACGAAACAGCACCAATGTACTTACATCAATTGGTGGGTTTTCCTGATATCCGGGAAGGCCGACAAAATACTGATAATATGGGTTTTCTGTCAATTGCTCTACTAGTTCCCTGTCAGAATACTGATACTTTGTCTGTATGATCAGTGAACCAAGAGCCAGACGGAGTGGCTTAGCAACATTTCCGTTTTTACCTTTTAATAGTCTCGCATATTTGCGTTCGAACTGCTCCCACGGAATAGATGCCGCCATTTTGATCCATCTATTATTAGGATCCATATGAAGTCCTAACGGTTGGTTGAAGCTCAGAAAATCACTTTGAGAATTATCAGTAGTTTTATACACGACTTTTGCCTCTTTTCATAATGAAATATTTGTTATAACTGCAAGAAAAAGATGTTGGATTATCTAAATACCTTGCATATATTTTACCACAAAACGTCGTAAAAGTCAGTAAAATCAATCTGGTTATACATCTTTGTTTCCGTAAGAAATACTGTTACATTATTAGAGAAAAAATATAACGAAGGCAAACATGAAAAAGCTGCTAAAATAGCGGGTTTTAATGAATTTCCCAGGATTATTTATGTTAGAGTAAAAGAAGTCTATCAATAAAAGCTAAAAATTTAGGCCGGGCATATATCCCGGCCTGTTTACTATGCTTAAAAACTGGTTTGAATTACTTCGATCTTTACCCGAAACTCTTCCCCCGGCTTGATATCAATGTAAAATGGCACAGCCTCAAAACCGCCTACTGGGTTAAATATACGATTGACTTCTTTTTTAGTTGGTTCTTCCTCTTCCAAGGACTTTTTCTTCGCAAATCCCTTTAAAATTTTCAAATTACAATCCGAGATGAGATGAATCATTCCTTTTTGAGTCTCTATGTAATATTTATTCTCACTTAATTCTTTGACTGCATTTCCGCTTTGGGATATCACAGGTATATAAAATTTGGCATTTTGTGCACTGGTATGTCCCTTGATTACAATTTCCGTATCATTAAGTTCATATTGGATCTGATACGGCTCATTCCCCTGCTGCCTGCCATCAACCAGTTTTCCAATAGCTGTAACAACAACTTTATCATTGTCCTTGTACTCAACGGTTGCAGATTTATCATTAATATTACGATAGTAGGTATTCTCTTGTAATACTTCAATCCGGGGTGTTAGACAAATATCTTTAGTATAGTTGGGAAGCTGCATGTTGTTGGATTCCACCAGGTAATATTTGCTCATGGTACCTGCAAGTACCGGCCCTATGGTTTTACTCCATAACATTGTAATTGCACCACCAGTAGCATGCCCTTCCTCGCTGTATTCAAAATCATAATCAGAAACCGTCATCCGCCAATCACCCTTGGCAATTAAACCGACATGAATTGATGGAAAATACCTGATTCCTTCAGCCGTTTCCCTGGGAAGTTTCACACTATGACTTGGTTCTATCCCATGTTCCAGCATGATAGCAATTGCCTTGGCGTGGCAGAATGTATGATGTACACAGGGCGGTTCCCCTGCACTGTAATACATAGGTCCACCGTACAACAACCCATCATGGGTACATTCCCTAAGTAACAGGGTATTCCGATATACCGCCTCACCAAATAAAGGATTTCTATCCGCAAGCAGGCCATAACCAGCCTGACAGCCGTCTGAGGTACGGCTACCCCAATAACTCCATTTATTATTCCTGGTTCCCCAGCTATTATCCCAGGCTCCATCAGGAAGCATAAATAAAAGGTGAGTCTCCATGGATTTCATAACCATTTCCAAAACTTCTTCATCTTCATAATACAAAGCGTAGGTAAGCAGACCGGGCAGGGATTCTTCCACATTATAGCCTAAATCCACAGGCCGGCAACCCTTCTCTGATATTCCGTCATTGGGTTTTCCTTCCCCAAATAGCAGACCTTCTTCCGTAAAATAGCTAAGAGCTCCATGGGCTAATTTACGAGCCTTATCGGCATATTTATCAGCCTTCAGCAGCTTATATGCTATGGTCATTGCAGCTGCACAGGTTAAGGGATAATTAATATTGCCTCCGATTTTTTCAATTTTGGTCAACAAGTAATCGATTGATGTCTGAAAACGCTTGAGCCATAAGGTTCGGGTTTTAGAGTCCAATAAATCGCCGTGATAATATAACGCTTCTCCCAGCTGTATGGAAGCGAAAACCGTAATTCCTTTCCAGTCACTGTTGGTATCATTATTGTAACTGCCATCTGGTCTTGTCATGTTCTCTGACCAATGGAACAGTAATTTAGCACATTCCAGATATTTATCCTCTCCGGTTCTTGCTGCCATATACATCATAGGAAAAATAGCGTCTCCGCAGCGTCCATGGATTCTAGCACAAGAGGGACACATAATCCCTCCGTATAATTTTTTATTCTTAATTTCAGTCACCTGGAGTCTGATTAAAGTATCACACCAATCTTTCAGTAATTCAAAATACATAACCTCACTCCTGTTCTGCAGAATTATCTTCTAATAGTGTCTTATGAAGTCTTACTTATAGACTTACAATGACTTCCTTGTCCTGATAATTTATTGTTATCGTATCTTTTTCTGCCCTGATACTAGGTTTATTCTCCAAATAGGTGTGACTATCTTCTGACTTATCTGCCATAACCGCAGTCACAATCATACCTTTCTTCGCAACCTGCAAACTTTGGGCTGCAGGCGCAAATTTGCGTGTGAAAGATTTATCTTTCACACTACTCCAATCTATGTATTCAATATACTTTTAAGGGCTTCCATTGATTCACATATCTTACCAGAATGTCTTTGCATCCTTAAGCAATCTCGTAATTGCTTCAAAATAGAAATAATCACCCCAGATAACACATTCCTCAGCTCCATCACCGCGATGATAAACCCCTTCCGTTAAGAATCCGTTGGATTCTTTTATACCTTTTGTACTGTAGTTCTCAAAAAGTGATTTTATCATTGTATACACGATGCTATGATAATACTTTTTATCCTCTTCCCCAACAAACTGGCATAGTTCTAACAAGCCACAGCAAAAGATGGCAGCTGCTGAGGTATCTTTAATATCCGGATTATTGTCCGTAAAATGAAAATCCCAATATGGAACAAAGTCTTTTGGTAAATTCTCGATAAATACTCGTGCAGTTTCCTTCGCAATATGTAAGAACTCTTTATCCTTGGTATAGCGATAGGAAAGAATGAATCCATATACTGCCCATGCCTGGCCTCTGGCCCATGTAGATTCATCTGCATAACCCTGATGGGTCTTACCACAGACAGCTTCACCGGTTTCCGGTCTCATAAGATAAGTGTGATATGTGGAGAAGTCCTTTCTTACAAGGTATTTTGCTGTTGTTTTTGCATGGTTATATGCAATATCATAATTCTTTTGATTACCGGTCCAGTATAGTAATGGCAGATTTAGCATTGTATCGATGATAATTTTTACATCAGGATAAGATACTCCCATTTCTCCCCAAGCCTGAATATACTGCCCTTTTTCGTTATATCTTTCTGTGAGTACATCCGCTGCCAAATGAGCTAGATCGTAAGCTCTTTTACTACCGTTTAATTGATATGCAGCCACACAAGAAAGGGTATATAAAAAGCCCAGATCATGACTGATGTGTCTGCGATTTACAATTCTGTCTTCAAAGCTATCAAGATATGATTCCTGATGGGACAGATATTTTTTATCACCAGTCATCTGGTAAGCCAAATAACAAATCCCAGGGAAAAACGATGATGTCCATAAAGTGTTATTCTCTGCCGAATAAATATTATTCTTGCTGACATGAGGATACTGATTTATAAATACATTGAGCCCCAATTCCAGCTTTTTTAATATTTCCTGTAATGCATCTTTATAAAGTTTTTTTTCATTCATCACATCAGTTTTGTTCTGATCCATCAGAGTTCCTCCATTATTTCATATTACTATCATACTTATTTATGTGATTCTGTTTCAAAATAACTTTTACGCTTTTACAGCTCCGATTAATACACCCTTCGTAAAATATTTTTGAAGGAAAGGATATACACATAAGATTGGTACTGTTGCAACTACAATGGTTGCATACTTAATTGTCATACCGACCGATTCCTGATCAGCTGCACTAACACCCGCCGCCATAGCTCCAACATCGTTCTGCATTAAAATTTCTCGCAATATTACCTGCAACGGATAGAGTTCTCTTTTCCTGATAATGGTTGATGCCCAGAACCATCCGTTCCAGATCCCCACACCATAATACAAAACCATAACTGCTATGATAGCTTTTGAAAGCGGCAGAATAATAAAAAATAATATTCTTAGGTGACCCGCTCCATCAATTTCAGCTGCTTCAGTCAGACTCTCTGGTAAGCTTTGAAAGGAAGTTTTTAGGATGATTAGATTATAGGTATTCACCATAAATGGAATAACAAGTCCCCACAGGGTATTTGTCATATGTAAATCTTTTAATGTCAGATAAAACGGAATCATACCACCGGAAAAAAACATAGTGAATAGAATCATCATCATAATCGGTTTTTTTAAGAGTACTCCCTTACGGGATAAAAAATAGGCACCGATCGAAGTCATTATAATATCTAAAAACACACCAGTTACTAATATAAATAAGGTATTTACATAACCCCGGAGTATCATTGGGTTCTTAAAAACCTTCCGATAAGAATCCAGAGAAAATCCCAAGGGTGCTAATAAGATTCCGCTATGTTGAGTAAGTAAGCTACTATTACTGATAGAAGCTACCACTACATACCAAACCGGATATAGACAAATGATCATAATACAAGTCAATAATATATAGTTAAATCCGGAAAATATAATTTCTCCTTTTGACCTTTTAATCTTCATACCTATCCTCCCTACCACAAACTTGTTTCACTAAGCCGCTTGCTCAATTTATTTGTAATGGTTAAAAGTATTAAATTGATAACAGAATTAAATAGCCCGATTGCAGTAGAATAGCTCCAATTCTGTTCCAATAAACCAATTCGATATACATAGGAGGATATAATATCTGCCGTTTCATAAGTAGACGGATTATATAATAATATAGTTTTTTCATAGCCTATACTCATGAGAGAACCTATTTTCAATATCAACATGACGATAATGGTTGGCATTATGGATGGAAGTGTAACATAAATTAACTGTTTGAACTTTCCTGCTCCATCAGTCATTGCAGCTTCATAAAGCTGACTGTCAACGCCGGAAAGTGCTGCCAGATAAATAATGGATCCCCAGCCTACCTCCTGCCAGATGTCGGATATAATATAAATCGTCCGGTATAAATGAGGATTTTGTAATAATGGAGACCTTTCTCCTCCAAAAAATACAATAATATCATTAATAACACCGGTGGTCATGGTAAAGTTCACAATCATACCGGTTACCACAATCAAAGAAATGAAATGCGGTAAATAGGTTACCGTCTGAGTAAGTTTTTTAAATTTATTATTTCGTACTTCATTTAAAAGTAATGCTAATATAATTGGCGCGGGAAATCCGAATATTAAGGAATAAACGCTAAGTAACAATGTATTTTTAAGAAGTCGTTTAAAGTATACACTATTAAAAAAACGAATAAAATTTTCTAATCCAACCCAAGGACTTCCTTCAATTCCGAGTGTTGGTGTGTATCTTTTAAATGCAATGATTGCACCATACATGGGTTTATATTTGAAAAGCAGATAAAATATAAAAACTGGCAATACAAGAAGGTATAATGAATAATTCTTACGCATATCCTTCTTGATTCTATAGAGCAAGCCTTTTGGCTTCATAAACTAAAACCGTCCTTTCCCTTTCAAGTTAAAGTAACTGCCCCAAACCCGGTTTCCGGAAAAGTCACCAGGTATTGGGGCAGAGTTTTTTAATGCATATTAATATTAACGGGACTTATAACGCGCTAATGAAGCATTCTGAATTTCCAAGGCACGATCCAGACCCATGCTTTCGATAGTGCTTACATAATCATCAAATTTATCAAGGCTTTCATCTCCGAATATGAATTTTAAAGTCATCTCATCTCGATATGTATTAATTTCATTCATGATGAAAGAGATTTCCTGACTTTCTTCAGAGTTTGGAGAAATCGGCGGAATCTTATGTGCTGCAGCATTTGTTGCACCCCAAATTTGGTTTGATACTTTTTGTGAAGCAATCATGTAATACTGTTCCAAGTAACGCTTATCCTGCACAAATGGTCCATTATAATTACCACGGATATATGCGGAAAGTGATTGTGCAAGAGGCCAACCATCAGGATTATTTAATACCTGACTGGTATAAGTAGGATATCCATCTACCATTGTATAGGATTCTCCTTCGATACCGAAGTTAAATAGCATATGACCCGCTTCACTATAATCGTAATCCAGTAATCTTGCAGCTATCTCTACATCATCACAGCTGGTTGTAATTGCGACACCACCCTGATTTGGATATCTGTTCTCGATTTGGCCCATTTCGGGTTTATCGCCTTTGTTAAGTGTAGGATAAGGAGCTGCTACCAACATATAATTCGGATCTGTAGCTTGTGCTGCATTGATCCATACGCCCATACGGCTTCCTGCCCATCCAATGGATGCTCCGGCACTTCCGTTGGTCATCTTAGCACTTACCTGATCCAGAGCCAAAGTAGCTAAATCCTGATCAATTAGGCCTTCTTTATACCACTGTGCGAAGGTAGCAAGGAAATCTTTATATCCAGGTTCTACTGCACCAAAATGGATTGTGCCATCTGAATTCAAGTAGAAATTTTTTGAGGTATTAAATGCATACGTAAAGGGATTTTCTTCTGTTAAAACACCCATGGTATATTCATAGGAAAAAGGTGAGGTAGCGCCCTTCTCTTCCTTGAATCTAGTAAGAACAGTATGCCATTCGTCAATCGTGGTTGGAACTTCAAGATTCAAATCCTTAAGCCAATCTTCACGAACCATTAAACCTATGGTATTACATAAAACCTGGTCTCCTCTTATAAAAGGAAATACATAATAATGTCCTTCATCAGTTTTGATCATCTTGTCAATATCAGGATTTGCTTTTAAATAAGCCATCAAGTTTGGACAATATTGTTCGAATACATCATTTAAAGGAATGATTGCATTATCGCTGATAGCCTTTTCCGGGCCACCGGGATAATTCATCCATGGATACTCCATCATATCCGGAAGATTACCATCGGCTAACAATAAGCTGAATTGTTCTTGATCCTGACCTGCCGGGGGATGTTGGAATTCAATCTGCACGCCGGTTTGTTCCATCCATGCTTTTGCAAAAGGTGTTTCACCAAGGTTTGAAAAGTTCGGAGAAACATTTTGATTTAATGTTCCCCAATAGGTTAAGGTTTTATCTGTATTCATCGGGTAACTGAATTCTACCTCAGTCACTCCTTCACTTGTTTCAGTACCTTCACCTTGAGTATTTTTAGCTGTATCTTTACTACTACTACTATTACTACCACCACTACTACTGCAACCTACTAACGATAATATAACAATTGTTGCGACTGTCATCAAAGCAAGTAATTTTCTTTTAACCATACAAGAATTTACCTCCTCATATAATGCTTTCCTACATTGATATCTGTTGGACTGATATCTGTATAACAGCTTTTTATCGTGATCACGTAAGTACATTATATGCCTAAGCTCGTCAGGAATAAATATTTAAAACTTTAAAAGCATGTCAATAATCTACAATTTGGAATATACAATTTTTAAGAGTATACGAAAAACTTCAAATTCAGAATTTAAATTTTATTAGTGCATAATCAAAATTTAGAATTCAAGTTGAATTCTGTTGGTTTATAGCATTTTTTGCATCTGTCCCGGGGTTATCCCAGTATTCCTTTTAAAAACTCGGATAAAGGCACCGCTGTTTAAAAAACCGACTCTCTGAGCTGTTTCAACTACGCTGATCCCTTCTTCCAGTAATTTCTTAGCTTCTTCTATTCTAACTGTATTGATATACCCCAGGAGACTCTCTCCTGTCTGCTTTTTAAATAATGTAGAAATGTAAGCCGGAGTAATATCAAAATGGAGACCGACCAGAGATATATTTAAATCAGGATCCTGATAATTCGAATTAATGAAATCCATGATTTTTCTACTGAGCTGATTGTTATTTTCATGTTTGCTCTGTGTTTCTAAAATTTTCTTACATATAAGTTCTACAATCGTACGAAACCTGTCTTTGATAACATTCAACGGAAGTTTAGCCGATAGCTTTCTTGAAATATCCATATCCGTAAATACATTTCCACAACCGCTTAAATCAGCGGCTTTCAATAAAGTGCCCATCATATCAAAGATAAGACATCGGCAGATGTCTATAGATCGTTTGTTATCGCTATAGTTAATATCTATTATCTTAAAGATATTCTCTTGCGCAGCAGCACTATCTCCTATCTTAATGGTGTTGATAATTTTTTGCTCCATCTCAATAGGATAATAATATTTTATCTGGAGATTTTTAATATCATCATACATAATGATATCCGCCTCAAGTAGCTGAATATACTCCGCTGCCTCACTTGCAGCGACAAAGGAACTATGAATACCTTCCATTCCTTGTTGGATATCTCCGATTAAAGCAACTGCTTGGAAGCCAAAATTATCTGTAACCAATTGCTGCAGGGAATAAATTGATTCCTTTAATATATCGATTAGATTCATATCCTCATCCGGTAAATTAACGATAACTGCTACTTTATCACCAATTTCCGTAAGTTCAATATTAAAATGATCACTGGCAATCTCCTCAAATATATTGGATACGATAAATTTATGTAAATTCAGGTTTTCTTCAAAGTCTTCCATATTGGATTTCTCATATTCCAAAGGAAGAATTGAAAAAAGTACAACAACATTATAATTAGAATTGAGTCTTAAATTAAACTTTTGAAAATCATTCATCGCATTCTGCTTATCAAAGGGATATTCCAATAAACGAAAGATATAATAACCTTTTAAAATTTTTCGATTTTTACGTAGAATACGATTAGTATCCATACGTTCTTTAAATATATTTTCTGCTTCTTCCTTCAACCACTGATACTCATTTTTCTCTTGATTTACCGACCTGCTGGCCTGCCCTCGGAATAGGTCAACAATACCCTTAAGAGGATTATAATTAGATTTCGCAAGAAAATAGGAAAAATAAGCACCTACTAAAATACAGATAAATAAGCCGATCAAACTAAAATTATGGATACTCTTCGCACTTTTCTGAATTAAATCATTTGGTGTCATACACACATATTTCCAGTCAATCATATCGGAACCTTCGACAGAAACGACATAGCGCTCTCCCATAATATCTTTATAAAAATGATCATCATCCTGAAGGTTTTTATAGTCCAGATCATCCGCTAATTCCTTGTACTGGTCCGTATTAATAACCTCATTGCTACCGTTCATAACAAAAATACGTAAGCTTTCATCCCATTTCATATTCTCAACTATTTTCTGGAGATTACGCTGATTTACGGCAATTACAATCATACCTGAGTCTTGTCCACTTACTGTGATCAACGTTTTCATGGTAAACAGCAGAATTGTTTCTCCGTTCAGCTTATGTATTAGCACAATTTCTTTGAAATAATCTTGTTTCATAAGTTCTTCGAACTTTACAAAATCATATTCGCTATTTTCATAATATAAATGATAATACAGCTCACCTGACATATTACCCTTTATACTGGATACCGTTCCGGTATTATTAAAATAGATAAAAATATCTTCGATAAATTCATCCGTCATATTTAAATTCTGGAGTGTGTCCACCAAATGATATAATCTGATCTGGTCTTTCGAAGTAAAACAATTCTTAATAATCGTTGCATACTGAACATCCGCATCTAACGCAACACGGTTAAGCATCTTATCAATTTCGTTTATATGATTATCAATTTCCGATTTCACGGAACTCATTAATACATCATTCATTTTATTGGACTGATTTATTGTAGTTTTCAAAGAATATGTATAGATTCCAATACTTAAGATGATTGGAATACCTAATATTAATAAATAAGAAAAAAACCATTTTAATAATACAGTTTTCATTTTTTCTTTCATAACACTACGCCTCCCGGAACAAACACTTTATCTATTATAATATTACCATTCTCTACCATCCTACCTAAAATTAGCTAAGCTGTATATGTTCATTTTTTCGAATCCTTGTTATTTTTATGCAGGTCGGATATTTGACAGTTGCATAATGTAAAAATCACCACAATCTGGTTGGTAATTGAATAACAAAGAATGTTATATGTACCGATGCCGGACTTTCTTCCACTGATAACTGTAAGTTTAATAATCTGGGGAAAAGGGCATTAGAGGAAACTTATGACGGTTTCTATGCAGTTTGTACCAGCCTTGAGGATGATGCTCCTGCTATTATAAAGATAAACCATAATCATTGGGAGATTGAGAAATGCTTCCGTTTGCCGAAAAAAGACTTTATAGCAAGACCGGTATATTTAAGTCAGGACGACAGAATCAAAGCACATTTTATGCATGCTTTCTATCATTAACTATATATAGATATTGGAAAAACGATTGAAGGAAGAATTCATAATTCACAGTTCGGAAATCATCAGCCAGCTTAGGGATATGAACTTTTATTACATCTCTGGAGAGGGATACATTCCTACTTATACTAGAACTGATTTTTCAGATGCACTGTATGATGCTTTCGGTTTTAGAACGGACTATCAGATAGTGACCATAAAACAAATGGAAAAATATTTAAAGATACAAAAAAGTACACATTCCAAATACGATCTTGATTGTAGTGGTAATACATTCTATAATAGGTGACATAAGGGAGGTTAATATTTCCAATATTACTTATTAACGATAAATCTGTAGGCGTTTGCGAAACTTCGATATTGTAGCTATTGCGTATACACAATTTATTCATCTTGAGAGTTTCTCAGTTCACTAAATAAATCTGTTATGAAAGGAAGAATATAATAATGGAAAAGATTAAAATAAGGTTAGATTCCATTTATGCTTTATTCGCTATTATAAGCTTAATTTACGTAAATTATTACCAAGCCGTTTTGTATTATAAACATGCAACTCAATATTCATCCTTACTTGATAAAACATATGAATATATTGCAATTCCGTCCTTTTATTTTTTTGTAACTGCGTTTATTACCTTTGTTATTTTCGATATTTTTAAAATTAATATAGCAAGGACATTGTCTAAAATTATTTTGTTAATTATGTGTTTCGTCTTAATTCTATATATTGCCTTAGTTATATTAAACATAATCAGGGTAATAGCGATACCTACCGTTGGTTTTGCCTCAATATATTCAATTATTTTTTCGGTTTTGGGATGTTTTTTGGCTCTTGCTTCACATAAAAATTAATAGATATAAAGAAAGGAGTTATTTATGGATCAAAATATTTTTTTCTCCAGAATACAATATTTAATATTATTGGAATTAAAAAGTCCAAAACATATCACTCTGAGCATATATTTTAACATAACAAAAAAACCCAAAACAATACTGTCTTGAGTC
>ENA-UOOK01001383-UOOK01001383.1-fermentation-metagenome-genome-assembly--contig:-NODE-1383-length-31926-cov-9.424618_pt1 | contig 31926 bp, 20 predicted proteins | sample MGYA00245777_ERZ724023 | MGnify/ENA primary metagenome ERZ724023 (study PRJEB28704, sample SAMN03018312) | fermentation metagenome | biome: anthropogenic terrestrial biome; feature: soil; material...
TAAAGCCCTACATCAAGCAAGGTGTTTGCCTCAATGATTTTGTAGGCCTTGTCTATGTAAAGAAACCTATTCTTCTCCTCTTTTTTATCGAAGGTCTTTAGTTCCTCAATACTTACAGGTGAATCATCAGAAAGAAGTCTGTAATCGCAGTCATTGAATACAGCCTGCTTAAGGACATCAGATAATTTCTTCACTGATTGTGTGACAACAAAGGTCCTACCACCCATGGAATTAAAGTTCCTTATGTGATAGGAACTCAGACCTGCATCAGCACAGTAGATGAATTTGTTCTTCCCTTCACCTAACATCTTAACAAGCTCTTTCTCAAGAGGAATGGCCGTATTCTGCTCGCTTGTGTTGCCAGGTGTTATGCACATGGAAATCGGAATTCCATTGATGTCCATAAATAGCCCCATTTCAACAAGGGGGTTAGGCTTATGATCTTTAGAGTAACCATATTGACGAAGTCCTGTAAGGACTTCTCCAGTAACCTCATCTACATAGTCCGGATCCTGACTTTCTGCTTCGCAGTAGTAGTTGGTGCAGTCATAGTAGCAGACGGAGGGATTACGTTTGAGAATTTTTCCACTTGCTTTAAATAGGTGTTCGATGTATTCGTTGTAGTGTTCATACATCAGATCCATTGTCCTCATGATATGCTGATAATCAAATACAGGTTCTTCATAGAAGGAATTCAGATTCTCAAAGCTGCCAAGTTTTGAATCAGGAGCAAGAATCCTTGAATAGGTCATGAACCTGTTTACAAGGTCGGGTTTGAAGCTGAATTTTCTGTCTTTGGTGACATTATTGAAAAACTTATCAATCTCAAGCTGGTAGTAGAGCCTCTGCAAATAGAGATATCCTGTATTTTTCAATCTACTCATAGACGCTGCATCATTAGTTGATCTGATTTTTTCGGCGAAATCAAGGCGTACCTCCATATCAACCTTGTTGTTTTTCTTCGCTTCCTCGTTATACTTTGCAACCTGTTCTTTTGCATAAGCAAGAGGATCATCAGTAATCTTAAGCAGCTCCGAGTGCTTGCCAATTCTTGTGATATTTTTAGTTGTAACTTTCTTTCCATTACGGACACCAAGCTGTACAAAGTACATCGGATCCTTGGATTTTCTATCATACCAAAGTTTCATACTCCTATTATACCATACAACCCAACACCACACAACATAAATATTTCAAAAACTTGACAAATTTTTTCATTAAAAAAACCCATTTTTCAATGGGTTCAAACTCTTCGATTTCTGATTTTCAATAACTAACTGTCAAACTCCCGTTCTATATAACCCACCATTTATTTGTGCTATTATATGCAATATAAATAGTTTGGACAATTAGAATACTTACTAAAAATATTTATTATTTAAAGATAATTATTAATTATATAGTTAAGAAAAAAATGAAGAGTGTAGTTAGTTTGCATTAAAGAAAATAGCTCTCATTAAACAAATAATCTAATAATATTGTTATTTAATGGCATATGCTTTTAAATAAAATTCTATAAGAAAGGAGGATACATAAAATGGAGAAAAGGAAAAGAGCAAAAGGAATCAGTATGGTTCTGCTGCTTATTATGGTACTTCAGTTGATTATGCCGGTCAATTTTGCTTACGGAGATGGTGTCCCATCAGAAGATATAAACTTGCCAGAAGGTAAAGACATAGAAGACACAGATGAAGATACAATTTCTCCGGAAGATGAGGAATTTCCAGAAGGCAAATACACAGATGAAGAAGAAACAATTTCGTCGGAAGATACAGACTTTCCAGAAGACAAAGACATAGATGAAGAAGAAACAGTTCCTTCGGAAGATACAGACTTAGATGATATTATAGGCGAGGAGGGCGCAGACATATCAGATAATGAAGTTCCGGAAGATACAACATATATGCCTGAAAATACGTCTGATTTACCTAAAGATAAGTTGTCTAATGCAGTAACACCGGCGGGAATTCAGGTGGCAGAGATAGGACCGCTAAGGGACTTAGGCAATATTTTTACTTTTGAATCTATGACAGTTAATGGGAAGGAAGTATCTGACGGAGACATTATTGAAATAAAAGATGGTACTATAGCAGAAATTAGTTTTGAATGGGATACAAAAGATCTTAATGCCCAAGCTGGAGATACAGCAGAAGTACAACTTTCTGATGCATTTAAAACGATGACAACGCCAGCCACTGCTCTCATTGTTGACGGAACCAATGTAGGAACATACCATGTTGATAATGGTTTACTAATGTTTGAATTTAATGAAGGCATTAAAAAAGATGATGTTCATAATGGTTGGGTTAAACTTAGGCTGGAATTCAATCTTGAAAAATTTAAAGAGAATATTGAACAGGAAATTCCATTTCATGATGGAAGTGAACATAACATTACTGTTATTGCAAGACCTAATTTAGACCACAGTGGTATTACTAAAGAAGGACATCCTAATAGGGAAAAGAATGCAACAGAAATTACTTGGACCATTGATGTCATTAATACCAATGATAAACCAATTACCGATGCACAATTACGTGACGAACTTCCTGAAGGATTAGGTGATGCTGATAATTTTGTAATTAACCATCTAATTGTAGGATGTGATGGTGATATCAGAGAAGGTCAAGCAGCAGGTATCACAGCGACTGGTTTTCCGGTTGAATTAGGTGATATTGCTCCATATAAAGGATATCGTGTAACATTTACTACGCCAATTGAAGACTACGAACAAGAATCATTTACAAATGAAGCATGGTTTGAATATGATAATGTATCATTGCCTGCTAAAACAACTGTTTTTGGACTGACACGTAGTAATCCTATCCAAAAAGAAGGTTCATACTTCTATGACAAAGAAAACAATATTGATTATATTGACTGGGAAATCATTGTAAATGAAAACGGTCAAACAATTAATAATGCAATCGTCAAGGATGATGAATTACCTGCAGGTGTGAAACTTGTTCAAGAAACTATTAAAATTACTAAAAATGGTGCTGATGTAACAAATAAATTTGAAGTTGATGACTTTCCAATCACATTAGGTAAAGTAGCTGAGAATGAAGTTTACAGAATCAAATTTAGGACTAAAGTAGATTGGTTGGAAGTAAATAATGGCGAGTATCAGAAAAATAACGGCTTCTTAAATAAAGCAACCTTATATGATGGTGATGATGAATTAAATGATGACGATGCAACTGTTTATATAAGCAGAGATCCAATTCTGGAAAAAGTAGGAGTAGACAATGTTGACTATGACAACAAAACAATCACCTGGACAGTGACAGTCAATAAGGCAAAACACCCTTTAGGAGATGTTACAGTAACAGATGTGCTACCGAAGGGATTATCTCTTGATCCAAACAATATTACCATTACTGGTGATAAAGACGGTGACTTCTCAAGTGTAGTGCCTAAATTAACATCTCAAGATGGCACAACCAAATTAGAAATTAATTTGACAAGCATTGGTACCGAAACAGTTACAATCACTTATACTACCGACATTAAAGATTTTACCGCTTCTGGATTTACAAATAAGGTAGGTATTGATGGTGATGGCATCGGAGAATTGGAACCTCCAAGAGAAGTTGAAATTAACCCTGCGGCAAACACATATACAAAGAGTTTTGCCGGAATTAACTATGAAAAGAAAACCATTAACTGGCGTTTAAATGTTAATCCGAAAAGAGAAGCAATTGAAAAAGGGTTCGTGATTACAGACACATTCACTAATGATGGCTTGATTCTTCTTCCTGAAACACTTGATATTGAATTAGGTGATGATAAATTAGAAGCCGGTATAGATTATAATTTAGCACCAATTGACGATCATTACAAAAATGGCTTTACCATTACTTTTAACCGTGCAATTGAAAAGGCAGAACTCGTTGTTACTTTTACAACTTCATATGACCCTAATTTAGAGATTATTCCTCACTCAAATATAAACGAGCCTGGGTTATATAGAAACAAAGCTCTATTTGAAGGTACAACTGAAAATGATAATCATATTAATGAAACTCGCGATGCCAGTCAGCTTGTAAGAGAAGACTCTTGGAAGAGTGGTAAAAAAGAAGGACAGTTAGTGCACTTTGATGAGGATAATCAGATAAATGGCTGGATAAGCGGCAGTGAACGTAAGATTGCGTGGCAGTTCTACTTCAACTACCAACAACAAAACTTAGGAACCGGCGTTGTTGTTAAGGATACATTAGCTTACGATGGGGAGATTGACAAGAACAGTGTTGTAGTATCTGATTATACTGTTGATAAGGATGGAAATACAGAGATTATTACTAACAAAGTTGTAGATTCAGATAACTATGATTTGAAAGTTGACGGTAAAGAATTAGTCTTGACTTTCAAAGATGAATTTCAAGTATATGAACGTTATGCAGTTACTTTTACAACTTCAGTACCGAATAAATCAGCAGGAACTTATACAAATGATGCTGTTGTTACTGTTAATGGAACAGATTATACATATGAAGCAACGCTGCAATATAAAGAACATGACGATTTCCTAGATAAATCTGCAGTTGGTATTGATGGTAATAAAGTGTTTACAGGGGACGAAGTTAACTGGCAGGTAAGAGTTAATGACAGTTTGTCTATTATTGAGAATGTTGTGATTACTGATACAATCAGTGCTGGACATGTTTATACAGATGGTAGTCTTGAAGTTTTTAAACTGGTAGGAACTGAAGAAGTTCCATTAGTTAAAGATGAAGATTATACTCTTAAAGTAGATAAAAATACAGAAACGGGTGCAACAGATTTAAAGATTAAGCTTATAGATAAATTGGAGAACACCTTAATCTTAAGATACAAAACCGTTGTAACTAAAACTTATGGAACTATAGGCAACAGTATCTCGCTAGATGGAACTGATTTTGAAATAAAGTCAGTAGAATCTGAACGACTAACGGCAAGTCAATTTTCTGACGCAGGTGGTGAATGGGCGGCAGGTAAAGGTGCATTCGAAGTTACTAAGGTAGATGCTGGAACAGGAGAAACAATAGAAAATAATGAAGCAAGCTTTACATTATGGTATAAATTAAATGGTGATTATGTACAATTTGGTGGAGATGGTGCAGTATTTAAAACTGTAAATGGTGTACTATCTATAGGAAATCTACCTTTGAGAACCTATTATCTTAAAGAAGAAAAAGCACCTGTGGGATACATAAAATTAGATGACGAAACAGAAATTGTTGTTGACGAGAAATATGATGGCAATAATGCAAATATAGTAAAATTAAAAGTGAAAAACACAAAAATAAAAACTGAAGTAACAGTTGTCAAAACATGGGTAGGTGGACCGACAACTCATCCAACAGTAAAACTTACGCTGTACAGACATATTGAAGGCGGTGCAAAAGAAGCAGCTGGAGAAAGTGTAACTTTAGAAAATGGAATCACATCCTACACATGGACTGACTTAGATAAGACAGACATGAACGGAAGTGAATACATATATACAGTAGATGAAGAAAATGTACCAAATGGCTATGTTAAGTCTATACAGGTTAATGGAAATATAGTAACTATAACTAACAGATTTGAATTTAAAAAAACTGATATTACTGCAGAAAAGGTGTGGGATGGCGGATCAAGTCTTAAACCAACTATAAAGCTACAGTTATTTAGAAATGGTTCAGCATATCAAAATTCAGTTACTTTAGTAAATGGAGATACAAAATATACTTGGTATGACTTAGATTTATATGATACATTCGGAGTACCATTTGAGTATATGGTAAGAGAAATTGAAATAGGTGGATCTAAAGTTGAAGAAGGTCAAACAGTCAATAACTATAAATATGAAGGGGTTACTGTAGATGATGATGGTAAATTTATCATAACCAACACCTATGTAATTCCGACAGATGCAAGTGCAAAGGCAACGAAGGAATGGGTCAATGGATCAGAATCAAAACCGACAGTATGGTTCCAATTGTGGAGACATATTGAAGACGGAGCAGAAGAACTTGTACCGGAAGCTGAAATTAAAGAATTAGCAAACGGTATAACAGAAGTAGAATGGACAGGTTTAGAAGAGACTGATATAGCTGGAAATAAATATGAATTCAGCGTAAAAGAAGTCGATGCAGATGGTAATGACTTTACACCTGTAAACTACGAAAAAGCAGAAAATGGTTTGACTGTAACAAACAACTATGTTAGTCCAAAAGATGCAAGCGCAAAGGCAGTGAAAGTATGGGATGGATTACCGGAAGGCAGAGAAATAGAAAAGCCGACTGTATGGTTTGAACTGTTTAGATATGTAGGAACAGAAGAAACTGAAGAAACTGAAGCTGTACCGGGTGCTGAATTTAAAGAGCTGGCAGATGGAATAACAGAAGTAGTTTGGACCGGTCTAACCAAAACAAACTCTGACGGACAAGAATACAGCTTCTTAGTAAAAGAAGTAGATGCAGATGGAAATGATTTTGTACCGGAAAATTATAAAAAATCAGAAGATGGCTTAACAGTTACCAATACCTATACAAAGAAAGACGTAACAGCAGAAAAGGTGTGGGATGGCGGTTCTACCCCAAGACCTACAATTTGGTTTGAGTTATATCGACAGGTTGAAGGCGGAGAGTTGGAAAAAGTGGATGTTGCCATCAAGGAATTAGCAGATGGTGTAACAGAAGTGACTTGGGAAGATGTAGATAAAACAGACGAGTTTGGTAATGAATATAGCTACTCTGTTAAAGAAGTAGATGCAGATGGTAATGATTTTGTACCAAGCAGATACAGAAAATCTGAAGTTGGACTAACAGTTACTAACACCAAGAGACCGTCCGGCGGCAGAGAAGATCCCAATCCTGTTGAAAAGAAGGGTAAAATTATCGTAAACAAGGTTGATGAAGAAAAAAAACCACTTTCCGAAGCTGAATTTACATTATATGATGCAAATGGCAAGGTTGTTGCTAAAGAAGTGACAGGTCCTGATGGAACAGTATCCTTTACTGATTTGCAGAAAGGTCAATATGTGCTTAAGGAAACAAAGGCACCTGAAGGATACATTCTTGGTGATGATGAAACTGATATTAAAATCAGCGGCTCAGGAACAAAGTCATACACAGTTGTAAATAGAAAAGACGAAAAACCGACTCCGCCAACTCCCGATGAACCGACGAAACCGGATGAACCAAAACCCGGTGAACCGGCAAATCCGGATGAACCGACGAAACCAAACGAACCGGAGACTCCAGCAAAGGAATGGGAAGATATAAGCGACCCCAATGCACCAAAGGAAACAGCTGCATTACCTAATACGGGTCATCCGCTTAACACATGGATGCTTGGATTTACCGGATTGTCTATGATATTGGCAGGCATGGTTTTAAGCAAAAGGAAAATTATATAGGTTAAATTAACGAGAGGAGCTGTGCTCCTCTCAAATTTTAAGAGGATATATATGATAAGAAAGTATTTGCCCCGTATTTTGATTTTTTTGGGTATTGTAATAATGGGAACTGCAGTGTACTTGGAAATCAGCACTGAATATTATCAAAAAAAATTAGTTGAAGAATATGACAGGTATATCAGCAATTTGCAAAAGGCTGAGGAAGCGGCACAGCCTTCAGATGAACCACATTCGGAAATAAATACTGATACTGATGAAAAACCTCAGGAAGCAGTGGAAGTAAATCCTGTGGAGAAATATCTTGAAGGCAAGGAGCTCAGCGGAATAGTAGAAATTCCAAGTCTTGGAGTAAAGGCTGCAATACTTGAAGGAATTGATGACAGAGCTTTGAAATACACTGTTGGACATTACCCGGGTACTGCAGATCCCGGTGAAAAGGGCAACTGCGTTCTTTTAGGCCACAGAAATTATGTGTATGGACATTATTTCAGAAAGCTGAATGAGCTAAAGACAGGAGACCAGGTTATATTAAGAAAGGGGAAGGATATCTTTACATATACTGTAACCGAGTCATTTGTTGTGGAGCCTGAGGAGGTATGGGTTTTAGAGCCTGCGAAGGATACCATTTTGACAATGATTACCTGTACGCCTGTGCCTGCCTATACTCACAGGCTTGTAGTCAGAGGCGCCATTATGGAGTAGTATATTTTTAAGTTACTTATTTGCTATTTAATGCTATGATATAGTAATGCCTTTAGTTAAGATGTCTTTATTGCTATTTTTTAAAAATTATAATTCCTGCAATCATTAGAACTACACCAATTAATTTACTCAATTCAAAACATAACTTTTCAGTACCGAATAACCCGAAGCCTTCAATTATACAGGAAACAACGAGCTGTGCCAATAAAATCAACATTGTGGCATATATGGGTCCTAAACCTGATATGCTTTTAATAACGGTGAATGTAATAAATGCACCGATGACTCCGCCAAGTAAATACAGTTTATTACTTACATTAAATACCGAAAATAAATTCTCACGTCCTGTAAAAAACCACATACCTATACTTACAACAAGAGCTGTTAATTGCACCCAACTGTTGGTAGCCCACATATTTGATGAATCCATGACACGAGTATTGAAAATACCTTGAACGCTCATTAACAATCCGGCTGCCAATGCAAACAAAATACCAGTCATTTAATCCTCCTAAAAATGATATTACAGTATAGTATTCCTTAAAAAATGAATTTAAGTAAAATAATTGGGAAAATTCGTGTATCATTAAATTTAATATTCTTTGATTAAAGAATTGAGGGAAAGAGGGAGGTGACTTATGATGCAGTAAGATTTTTCAAATATAAAATAAGTATTGAATTAGAATTTAGGATGTGCCCAAAACTTGTCCATATTTTTAGGTTTGACAAGTTTTGAGCGTGAGGCAAGGAGAAAGCGACAATTTTTCGCCGTTTTATCTATGTTAAAAAACCATCAAACAAAATATGTGCATTTTCTAACGTTTTTTTATTGGCATGATAATTGCTTATGTATATTATGTAGCCAATAGGACTACACAAAATTTATTATAGGAGGAAAATACTAGTCATGGTAATTGGAATTGCAAAAGAAATAAAAAACAACGAATATCGTGTGGCGTGTACGCCAGAAGGAGTTAATGAGTTTGTAAGAAAAGGACATAAAGTTCTGGTTGAAAAAGATGCCGGTATAGGCAGTGGATTTTCAAATGTAGCTTATCAGGAAGCTGGCGCTGAAATAGTTGAAAGTGCCGAAGAGTTGTATAAACGTTCGGAATTAATCTATAAGGTTAAGGAAATCCTTCCTGAAGAATATAAGTATCTTCGAAAAGATCTAATCGTTTTTACTTATATTCATTCAAATGCGCATAGGGAACAAACAGATGTTTTCCTTGAATCAAAGGCGATCGGTATTGCATATGAAGATGTTACAGATCCAGAAGGCGGATTTCCTTTATTAAAACCGATGAGCGAGATTGCAGGCAAAGGCGGATTTATTGCTGCAGTAAACTTCTCTCAAAAGATTCATAATGGAGAAGGTTTATTACTAAGCAAAATTGCAGGAATCGAAACACCGGATATTACAATAATCGGTGCCGGTAATGCAGGTTTTAGTGCAGCTGAATTAGCTTCTCAATGTGGGAATAAAGTTACAATTCTTGATACAAATATAAAGAGGCTTGAAGAGGTTAAGAATTTGTTGCCGGAAAACGTGGAACTGTTGTATTCTAATGAAGCAAATCTTGTGAAATGCATGAAGAGAACTGATGTGCTTATTAATTGCATTCTGTGGCCTAAGTGGAGAAAAGATCATCTTGTAACAAAAGATATGCTTAAGCTCATGAAAAAAGGAGCAATGATTGTTGATGTAGCCTGCGATGAGGGCGGTGCAATAGAAACTTGCAGATCAACAACTCATGATGATCCTATTTATTATGAAGAAGGAATTCTTCATTATTGTGTCGACAATATTCCTGCAGCATTTCCTAAAACATCAACTTATGCGTTATGTAATGCAACCTTGCCATATGCAATGCAAATAGCAAATAAAGGTGTAAAGAAAGCATTGATAGAAAATAGCTATTTGAGAAGAGGACTTACGTCATGGAACGGCGAACTGACCTTAGAAGAAACAGGATTAAAGCAGAATCGCCCCTATACAACTCCTGAGAAAGCTCTCGGAATGTAAAAAGAATAAACGGTAATGCTATTATCATAATTCTCTGAATTTTGATTGATTCATTACCGTTAAGCAAAAGCTAAAAAATTTAAATCAGAATAAATTGAGGTGAAACCATGGATAATACTCAAGAACCAAAAAAATCACTTAAACGTAATCTGACTATGTTTGATGGGATAATATACGTAGTAGGTTTCGTTATCGGTACAGGTATATTTTTGAAGCCTTCCATTATCCTAAAAAGCACTGGTTCTTCTGGAGCAGCACTGTTAGTGTGGATTTTTGCAGGCTTGATTTCAATGTGTTCTGCACTGACAATTGCAGAACTAGCTGCTTATATTCCTAAAGTTGGCGGGTTATATGACTATTTGACTGAACTATATGGTGATATTGTTGGTTATCTATATGGATGGGTTGAGACGATTATTTCAAGTCCGGCAGGTACTGCTGCGCTGGCAATCGCTACTGGAGAATTCATTACGCACTTTTTAGACCTTGGCCCAAACAGTGCAAAAATTTATGCAATTATTGTCATCATATGGTGTGTGATCATTCAGGTTATTTCCACCAAATTAACATTTAGGATCCAGGGCATAATAACTGTGGCAAAGATGCTGCCTATCGTTGGTGTTATTTTGTTTGGCCTGATCAAAGGTACTGCTCATGATATAAGTTTTGCCCAAAATACTGGAATTCCAGTTGAGGGAGGAATGGGAGTTGCGTTGCTTGGTGCATTATGGGCATATGACGGATGGTTAAATACATGTACTTTAGGTGAAGAATTAATAAATCCCGAGAAAAATCTTCCTAAATCAATTATTGTTGGTCTGTTAATTTGTATGCTGGTATTTGTAGTGTTCAATATCGCTATCTTTAATACAACATCAATGGCAGAAGTTGTTAAATCTGATAATGTTGGACGTGATGTTTCAGTAAAACTTTTTGGAAACATTGGAGGAGACATTATAATTGCCGGTATGGCTATTGCATGTTTCGGTTCTACAAACAGTCAATTGCTCGGTGGTGCACGATTGACTTATGCAATGGGAAAAAGGAAGCAATTGCCGTTTTGTAAAAAATGGACTCGTGTAAGTTCAAAAAGACAGACTCCAATTAATTCAATAATTTTTCAAATGGTAATCACTCTAACATTTTTAATGCTGGGTACTTTTGATACTCTGTCTAATATGTGTATCTTTATCATTTGGATTTTCTTTACACTAGGTGTGTTTGGAGTTTTTATCTTAAGAAAAAGATATCCGAGGAAAGAGGGATTATATCATGTTCCTTTATTCCCTGTTGTTCCATTGCTGGGTATAGCAGGCGGGATATATTTAACATATATATCGTTACGTGATGCTATAGTTACTTCTTTATGCGGAATTGCTTTAGCTTTAGTCGGTCTGATCGTATACTATTACTGTAAGCGCAAGTATGGGGAAGACGACGCGGCTGTAGAATGATTTTGTCCTGTCAAGGCAATTTTTAGGCTGTTGACAGGGAGGAGGGTAAAACCATATGAATGAAAAATATAAGGTTGCAATCCTAAAATGGGAAGAAGGACATGTACCTGTAGGATTAATGCAGCTTGAAACTTTGCTCGGTAATAGCACAAATTCAAAATCATACCCATTTCCTGTGAAATTTGTCAGCGTAAAAGGTGCAAATACCGATACAGTGATTATTCATCCAAGTCAAGAATTACTAAAAGAAATGATACGTATTTCAAAAAGGTTAATAAAGGAAGACGGGATACAGGCAATTTCCACAAGTTGTGGATTTAATGCAATCTTTCAGAAAGGCATTGCAGAGGCATTGGATGTACCCGTGTTTACTTCGGCGTTGCTACAAGTCCCATTTGTTCACAATATGATTGGGAAAGATAAAAGAATAGGGATTGTTACTGCGAACAAATCAGCACTGACAAAAGAACATTTTCATGCCTGCGGAATAACAGATAATATTCCATTAACAGTAATCGGTCTGGAAAATGCCGCTGAATGGAGTAAAATATTTGAAAACCCGGATCAAGGATTTGATATCAACACTGTAACAGATGAAGTGATCAATGTTGTTAAAGCAGGTGTAGCTGAAAATCCTGATATTGCAGCCATTGTTTTGGAATGCACTGATCTTCCCCCATTTGCAGAGAAAATCAGAGAGGAAACACAATTACCTGTATTTGATTTTAGTTCCATGATGGGACATGTTGCGATAGCTTTGGGAGAAATGAAATTGTTTTAGCAAATTAGTTCAATCAGTTTAGAATAGAACTCATAAAATAGACAGGATTCCCCCTGTTGTAGATAATGAAACTACAGCAGGGGGAATTGTCGAGATAATTCAAATATTTGATATTATGATGATTTTTTGTGTTATAATATGTAATATGAAAGAAATAAGGTGGAAATTATCGGAGGCAAAGCTAATAAAATCTCCAGAAGCTTAAGTAAATAATTAATGTATATGGTTTTAAATAAAAAGATATAGGTGATGTTATGATTAATTTCAATGGATTTAATTTGAACAGCGTTGATTATATATTGACTGTCGACAGAGAATTTACCGTAGTTTATAATACAAGAATTGACGATAGGTTAAATTATGGCTTTTCTGAAGGAGACAGGGGCCTATATATAAACAGAAACCTTTTTGAGGTATACCCTTCATTAGATAAAAATTACAGTTCTGTTGTAAAATGCATGAGAACGGGAGAAGTTGTTGTAAAAAGATCTCAGCAATTCAAAGATTTTAAAGGTAATTTTTATTCAACCAGTAATATTACGATTCCAATCGTAAGGAAAGGGATCATTATGGGAGCGGTAGAGCTTGCTAAAGATATTAAAACAATTGATAACATTAATAATGAAAATCAAAGTATTCATTCAGACTCCAGTGATGATGATATTGTTAGCAGTATTACAGAGGATGACAGTAAATTTACATTTGACAACATCATTACGACTGATGATAAAATGCTCAAAATAATTGAGCAGGCGAAGATAATGTCCTTAAGCAGAAATCCAACGTTAATATACGGTGAAACGGGAACAGGAAAAGAAGTCTTTGTCCAGTCCATGATTAATTACAGCGGCATATCCAGAAAAAAGGTTGTTATACAAAATTGTGCCGCACTTCCGCAAAATTTAATAGAATCTATTTTATTCGGAACATACAGGGGAGCCTATACAGGTGCGGAAAACAGAAAAGGACTGTTCGAGGAAGCGGACGGTGGAATAATATTTTTAGATGAGTTAAGTACACTGCCATATGATGTACAGGGCAAGCTTTTAAGGGTCTTGCAAAACGGAAGCTTCAGGCCTATTGGTTCTAACGTTGAAAAATCAGTTAATGTAAAAGTAATAGCTGCAATGAATATTGATCCTGTGAAGGCAGTTGAAAATAATCAGTTAAGAAAGGATTTATTTTACAGGTTAAGCAGCGGAATGATTTATCTTCCACCTCTGAGGGAAAGAAAAAAAGATATAGATCTGTTTGTCGATAACTATATTAAGGCGTATAACAGAATTTATGGAAAGCAAGTCAATAAAATAACAAAAAAAGTCCAGGATATATTCTGGGGATACAATTGGGACGGAAACATAAGAGAACTTAAGCATATTATCGAGTCCATGGTAAGTATGTCGCAGAAAAATGAATTGGGAGTGGAGCAGCTTCCTGCATATATGTATGATCGTATTTACAAAAAGAATACAGATGTTAAATTGACTTCGAATGAAGAGCATAAGCAGGATAAAGAAGAATATAATCTAAATAAGATAATTTGTGAAAAAGAAATTGAAATAATAAAAAAGGTTATGTCAATGGCCGGAGGGAATAAAACAAAAGCGGCAAAGATGCTGGGAATTCCCAGACAAACTCTCAAGTATAAGATAGATAAGTATAAATTGAATTAGGGTATTTTAAGAAATTATGGGAATTAAAACCATAGAATCTGACCTAATGTCAATGTAAGTAATAATTTAATCATTTTTATTGTGGCGTATTGAATATATTTTAAAGTATTCATATCTATCAAAATATTATCCTCATATAGAATTATACCTGATTTCTAATTAAAATAAAGTATAATTTGAAATTAATTATTACTTATGATAAGGTGGGATACAATGGATAGAGCAATTGAGTTATTAAAAAAATATTACGGCTATGATTCTTTTAGGGAAGGTCAGAGAGAAGTTATTGAAAGTATCCTGTCAGGCAGGGATGTTTTGGCAATAATGCCTACCGGAGGTGGAAAATCACTGTGCTATCAAATACCTGCCATGCTCATGGAAGGAATTACAATAGTAATCTCACCGCTTATTTCGCTGATGAAAGACCAGGTGGATACATTGTGTCAAATAGGAATACCTTCTGCGTTTATTAACAGTTCTCTGTCCTATGGTGAACTGAAGCAAACAGTATACGGAGCTGAAAATAATAAGTACAAGCTTTTGTATGTAGCACCTGAAAGGCTGGAGTCCCGGAGTTTTACAGAGCTGCTGAAAACAATCAGAATCACCATGATTGCTGTTGATGAAGCTCACTGTGTGTCTCAGTGGGGGCATGACTTCAGACCCAGCTATTTGAAAATTAAGGATTTAAGGGCAATATTGCATGACAGCCCTGTTGTTTCAGCATTTACTGCTACGGCTACTCCTAAGGTCAAGGGAGATATAATAAATTTAATAGGTTTAAATGAGCAGTATGAAATAAATACAGGTTTTGACAGAAAAAATTTAAAATTTGAAGTTGTAAAGAGTAATAAAAAATTGTCATATGTTTTAAAATATGCTGAGAATCACAAGGGAGATTCAGGAATAATTTATTGCCTCACCAGAAAAATTACTGATAAAGTATGTACAAAGCTTACAGATGCAGGATTTAAGGCGGTCGAGTATCATGCGGGTTTAAGCGATCGTGAAAGAAGGAAAAACCAGGATGACTTCCTGTATGATAATGCAGATATAATGGTTGCTACCAATGCCTTCGGTATGGGCATCGACAAGTTGGACATAAGATATGTGATTCATTTCAATATGCCTAAAAATGTTGAATCATACTACCAGGAAGCCGGCAGGGCAGGTCGGGACAGTGAGCCTTCAGAATGTATTTTGCTTTTCAGTCCACAGGATATAGTTACGAATAATTTCCTGATAGACAACAGTACCAGTGATAGTTTTACAAAATCAAATGAATATGCAAGGCTTAGAGATATGGTCAATTACTGCAATACTGATAAATGCCTGAGAAAGTATTTAATAAGTTATTTTGATCCGAATTATGATAAGGAAAATTGTAACAACTGCGGAAATTGCTTAAGTGAAATTGAAAGCAGAGACATAACAGTTGAAACTCAGAAAATATTATCTTGTATTTACAGAATGGGTGAAAGATTTGGCAGTAATACTGTAATTGATGTACTTAAAGGAAGCAGCAGTAAAAGAATAAAATCACTAAGTTTTGATAAATTAAGTACATATGGGATTATGAAAGAATATAACAGGGATACTTTAAAAGAGATGATTTCATTTCTTATATCGGATGGTTACATAAATATTGCCGGTGATAAGTATCCCGTATTAAATATATCTGCATCCGGATATTCTGTTATGAAATGTAAACATCAGGTGTTTATAAGGAAAATTTTTGCTGCTGAACGTTCAGACAGCAGTACATTGGCTGTTTATGACAAGGGAATGTTTGAGGTACTTAAAACATTGCGCAGGAAAATTGCTTCCGACTTGAGGCTTCCTCCATACATAGTTTTTTCCGATGCGGCACTGAGAGATATGTGTACCAGGTATCCTCTTAATATGGATGAATTTCTCTTGATATCCGGTGTTGGTGAAATCAAGGCTGAAAAATACGGAAGTATGTTTATTGATGCTATTGAAGAGTATGTAAGAAAGAATAATATTAATGTTAAAGAAATAAAAGTTAAAAATGCTGCTGCAATAGCGGAAATAAAAGCAACCGGCAAGATTGACAGCGGTTTAAAACAATCAAATACCGGCAAAAATAAAAAAGAAGATACAAGGGAAATAAGTTACAGCCTGTACAGGGAAGGAAAGAACATAGATGAAATATCTCATGTAAGAGGATTATCTCCAAATACCGTGGAAAGTCATCTTTGCGATTGTGCAAGGTTAGGATATGAGATAGACTACAGGGATTTTGTGTCTCAGGAGCGGGAGAAGCTTATTTTAGATGCTTATGAAAAAGTCGGAGGAAACAGATTAAAGCCGATTAAGGAGGCACTCCCTCCTGAAATATCTTATACGGAAATAAAATTTGCTTTATGCGAATTTAACAACAGGAGAAAAAATGAGTAAATTATATATAGTTCCTACCCCTATAGGAAATCTTGGTGATGTAACCGAAAGGGCACTGGATACATTAAAAGAAAGTGATTATATTTTGGCTGAGGATACAAGGCATACACAGAAACTTTTAAACCATTACAATATTAAAGTGCCAATGGTTTCCTATCATAAATTTAATGAAAAAAGCAGAACGGAGGAAATCATAAAAGAATTAACTATCCAAGATAAAAAGGTTTCTTTAGTAACTGACGCAGGAACTCCATGTATATCCGATCCCGGGTATGAGCTGGTGAAATCCGCCAGAGAGGCCGGAATTGAGGTTACAGGGTTGGCAGGAGCTTCTGCTTTAACTATAGCTCTTTCTGTCTCGGGAATAGATACGAGTCAATTTGCATTTTACGGATTTTTACCCAGGAAAAAAGGTGAAATGAACGAAGCATTAAAAAATATCCGCGGCAATCCTGTAAAAACTTTTATACTTTATGAATCGCCAAAACGTATAATAAATTTATTGGAAAATATTCAAATAATTATGCCAAATTCTACTATTTGTGTTTGCAAGGAAATGACCAAGGTTCATGAGCATATGTTTTATGGAGACATCAGTTTTGTTTTGGAGCAGTTAGCAAGTTATGATAATGTTGAAAAAGGAGAATATGTTATTGTAGGGTACAATAATGATTTTCCGGAAAAAGAGGAAAATAACACAAATACCGGTATTCACGGAATATTGTTTGATAAGCTTTTTAGTAAAGGTTTATCTTTAAAAGAAACTGTATATGAAATTGTAGAAGAAGGTCTTGCATCTAAAAATGAAGCATACAAAGCTTCGCTGGAGATAAAAAAATATATGGAAAATTATTGCGATAAATAATTTTACTTTGGAAAATATTTATATAATTTAATTGTTAAAAAATATATGTTCCATCTGAAAGTACGACAAAAATTGTTGAAATAAATCTATAAAAAATCTTGTTAAAACTGACATAAGCAGCTACTGCTTTGCTTATCTGCAAATAAAAAATAAAATTCGCAGGTAAATAAAGCAGTAGTTTTTTTATATCATAAAAAATTGCTGTTTGTGCTGTGTTAATTTAAAAAATATTTTTATAAAAAAAGTAGGTATAATATTTTCTAAAACTTATATTTATTATTAAATGGGCTGTTATTTTACGAGCTATAATATCAAGCGCTATTGTGTTTAACAATCATTTTTAGGAATAAATGAAATAAATCTAAGCTTAAATAATGAAATTAGGGGGAGAAAAAGTTAAATATATGTATGGTATTAATGAAGTTTTATTAAATTATGAGAGGAATGATTATTCAGAGCATGTGTCAAAATCTTCATATAAGGTGGACTGTTCATTTGGGACAAATCCTTATGGCAGATGGCCGCAACTAAAAATTCTGGAAGGACTTCTTGATCATGTTGATCTTTATCCTCATGACGACAGTGTTTTATTAGAAGGTATATGCAGGTATTTTAAAAGTATTGCAGACATTATGCCGGAAAATATTGAGCTGACCTGTGGTTCGATAGGAGCTGTTATGGCTGTTAATCGCATGTTTCTGAGACATAGTAAAAAGGTAATCGGCATTGCGCCTCAGTTTCCAGCAGTTGTTGATGATTTCAATATTTACGGGTCGGATTACGAGCCTGTTCATCTAAAAAAAGAACATAATTATCAATTTGTTTTAAAGGATTTTTTAAAAGTTCTAAATGATACAGAAAATACCTACATATATATAGATAATCCTAATAATCCAACGGGACAGATCATACCTAAGACCGAAATCGAAGAAATTATTAAACAGGCTCGTGTGAAAAACAGTTTTGTGGTTGTAGATGAAGCTTATGGAGATTATATGGACACAGAGGATTCGGCTGTGAGTCTTTTGGATAAATATGATAATTTTGCAATAATAAGAACATTTTCTAAAGGATTGGGTGCTGCAGGAATAAGGCTTGGATATGTTATTGGAAGTGAAGATTTTATTTACCTGCTGGGAAAAGTAAATACTCCATTTGCTAATAACAGCATTTCAACCTATATTGCTTCTCAAATTATTAACAGCGGTTGGAATGGGGACTGCAGGATCAAAATAAATGACAGCAAGAAAAGAATATTAACAGAGCTTTCTTCTTTGAAGATTGCATTTACTTCAGTGAATGTTCCTATATCAATGCTCTATTGCGAAAACAGAAAAGTTGATCTTTGCAAACTAATGGAAAAAACAGGTTTAAAGGTTGTCAGCTGCCAAGGGTATGAAGGTTTAGGCATTAATTCTGTACGGCTTAATTTGAATAAAAATATGGATATGTTAATGAAATGCTTGAAAGAAACAGAACAGCTTCTTGGGACGGAATACGCTTATTCTTAGAGAATGTGTCGGTGATTATAAAAGGGGGGAAGTTTTATGCAAGGAACTTCTAAAGAAGTAGTAAGTTTAAAAAATGTATTTAGATTCGGTGGTGCATATGTGGCAGTTGTAATTGGTTCAGGGTTTGCTACCGGGCAAGAAATTATGCAATTTTTCACAGCTTATGGCCTAAGGAGTATACCTGCAATATTTATCAGCATGGCGGGATTTGCATTTATAGGTGCTGTGCTAATAAGATTCGGATACACGAACAGACATAATGAAAATATTGATCCGTTCAAGCATTTTTGTGGAAAGTATTTCGGTAAATTCCTCGAATGGTTTATTCCCACATTTTGTTTCATGGTTCTGGTTGTTATGATTTCAGGATCAGGTGCAACAATTAATCAATATTTCGGCGTTCCACATATTTACGGCGCTTTGTTTATGGCAATAGTTACCCTTATTGTAGGCTTTTTCAGTCTTAATAAAATTGTAGATATAGTTGGAACTCTCGGACCTCTTACAATTATTTTTACATTAGGTATTTCTATAGCTGTTCTTATTAAAAATCCATCTTCCCTGGCAAATATTTCTGATCGTATTTCCAATATAGATGTACCTATGTCCACACCCAGCAAAAACCTTTGGTGGTTTTCGGGCATACTTTATGTAGCGTACAATATTGTTTGTTCATTGCCGTTTCTTGTTGAAATGGGAAAAACGGCAAACTCTAAAAAAGAAGCGGCACTCGGTGGTGTTTTTGGTGGTGTTTTACTGATGCTTTCTGGTCTAATGCTTAATTTTGCGCTTTTGTCACATATAGAGGATGTTTATTTATTAGAAATACCTAATCTTTATTTGACAGATCTTTTAACACCAATTTTAAGCTTTGTTTTCTCATTAATACTTATTGATGAAATATTCAGCACTGCTGTTCCCATGGCATGGACTTCAGCTAACAAGTTTGGCGGTGCAGATGGTACCATAAAAAATAAAATCACCATATTAATACTTTGCGTATCTGCTTTCTTCTTGGGTCAGCTTCCATTCGGAGTTCTTGTGGGAACTATATACCCGTATACCGGATATCTTGGGATTGCAATGCTTATAATGATTACAGCAGCGTCTTTCAGAGATTAGAAATGAATATATATTAATTAACTATTATAAGAAATAATTCCGTCCTTCATGTGTAAGGATGGAATTTTATGTATCATATGAAAAGGCTTTTAATGTGTTTACATCAAACGGTGCCAATGATATAATAATAAGTGTTTTCCTGATGTTTCAGGGATAGTTAATTTATACATACAAAATTCTATAAGGTTTATATACGAGGCATATAATGGATATGGATAAAGAAAGTTTAAGAAATTTTCTGGAGAAAATTCAGAACGGTGAAATATCTGTTGAAACAGGAGTTGAAAAACTTAAGGAACTGCCCTTTAGTGAAGTTGGCAATTATGCTAAGATTGACAATCACAGGGCTATCAGGAACGGCTATCCGGAAGTAATATTTTGCCAGGGAAAATCTTTAGAGCAAATAAACGGAATTATTTCCAAGATGCTGAAACTTGGAGAAAATAATATATTAGCCACTAGGGCAAACAAGAAAATATATGAAAATGTCTGCAAAATAACAGACTATGCTCAGTACTATGAGTTAGCCAAGATTATTATTATCAGAAGAAGAGAAATAATTAAGGCGGAAAAGAAAATTTTGGTCATAACAGGAGGAACGGCGGATGTTCCTGTAGCTGAGGAGGCGGCCGTTACTGCTGAAGTACTTGGAAATAATGTAGAAAGGCTTTATGACGTGGGTGTTGCGGGAGTCCACAGGCTGTTTGCAAAGCTTAACATAATTAATTCCGCAAATGTAATAATTTGTGTGGCGGGAATGGAAGGAGCTCTTGCAAGTGTTGTGGGAGGCATTGCAGATGTTCCTGTTCTTGCTGTTCCAACAAGCGTAGGCTATGGTGCAAGTTTTGGCGGAGTTGCCGCTCTTTTATCGATGCTTAACTCCTGTGCATCAGGTGTCAGTGTAGTGAACATAGACAACGGATTTGGGGCAGGCTATATGGCAAGCATGATAAATAAACTTAATAGTGGGGTTAAATGAATATGAATGTACTTTATATGGATTGTTTTTCTGGAATAAGTGGTAATATGACTGTAGGGGCATTTTTAGATATGGGCGTTGATGAAAAATTAGTCCTTGGAGAGTTGAAAAAATTAAATATTAAAGGTTATAAAGTACATATTAGCAAAAAAATTAAAAATGGTATTAAAGGGACTTATTTTGACGTAATACTTGAAGATGAAGGGCAACCACATGATCAGCTACACCAAGAAAATCACTGTGTGCACGGACATGAAAGAAATCTGCAGGATATTGAAAGATTAATAGACGATAGCCTGTTGTCTTATAATGTAAAAGAATTGTCCAAAAAAATATTTGCCTATGTTGCTGAGGCAGAAGCCGAAGTCCACGGAAAATCTATTCATGAAATACATTTTCATGAAGTGGGTGCATTGGATTCCATAGTTGATATTATAGGTACGGCTATTTGTATAGACAGTTTAAATATTGACAAAATAGTAGCTTCAAAACTTCACGTTGGCACTGGTTTTGTTAAATGCCGTCACGGATTAATTCCCCTTCCGGCACCGGCCACCGAAGAAATAATAAAGAACGGCAAAATTCCAACCTATTCCAAAGGGATTAAGGGAGAAATGGCAACGCCTACAGGAGCTGCAATACTTGCTGCTTTGGCCGACGAATATGGGCCTCAGCCTGAAATGGATGTTGTGTCTGTAGGGTATGGCGCAGGATTAAGTGATTTTGAAATACCAAATGTACTCAGACTGATTTTAGGCAATGTAAAACCTGATTCGGAAAAAATAATATTAGCTGAAACAAATATTGACGATACTACAGGAGAGATACTTGGATATGTTATGGACAGGCTTTTGAGGGCGGGGGCAATCGATGTTTTCTTCACTCCTATTTATATGAAGAAATGCCGCCCGGCTGTTAAGTTGTCATTTTTATCAGACAGAAAAAATATTGATTTTTTAGAAAAAATTGTTTTTGAGGAAACTTCAACCGTAGGAATAAGAAAAATAAACGTTGAGAGAACTGTTATGAACAGAAGAAGTGAGCAGGTAGATACAAAGTACGGAAAAATCAAAGTTAAAAAAGTGTCCTACGGCAATATTGTCAAGCAGTATGGAGAATTTGAAGACATAAAAAATGCAGCTGAAAAAAATAATGTTTCAATTCAGTCAGTTTATGATGAGATAAAAACATTTGAGAAATAATGGGAGGCATTTATGGATTTATTACATGATAAATATGATAAACTTAAAAAGTATTTAGAGAGTTTGTGCAGTGCCGTCGTTGCATTTTCCGGAGGCGTAGATTCTACGCTGCTTTTAAAAGTTGCCCATGACGTGCTTGGCGAAAAAGCAGTTGCAGTTACTGCAAGATCGTGCAGCTTCCCGGAAAGAGAGTTGAAGGAAGCAAAAGAGTTTTGCGCTTCCAACGGCATTGAACATATTATAGTCGATTCTGATGAATTAAATATAAAAGGTTTTTCAGAAAATCCGGTAAACAGATGCTATTTATGTAAAAAGGAATTATTTACTAAAATCAAACAGGCTGCAGAAGGCCATGGATTAGATGAAATCATTGAAGGCTCAAATATGGATGACGGCAATGACTACCGCCCGGGGCTCAAGGCAATTGCAGAGCTTAATGCAAAAAGTCCTCTGAGGTATGCCGGCCTTGATAAAAAAGAAATCAGGTTATTGTCAAAAGAATTGAATCTTGCTACTTGGGAAAAGCCTTCTTTTGCATGTCTTTCTTCTCGGTTTCCATATGGAGAAAAAATAACCGAAGAAAAACTTTCACAAGTTGACAAGGCAGAACAAATACTTTTGGATTTAGGTTTTAAACAAGTGAGGGTAAGGCACCACGGCAATTTGGCACGCATTGAAATCGCAGAGGAACAGTATTCCAAATTGCTGGATAAAGAACTTCGCTATTTTATCAGTGAAAAATTTAAATCCTTGGGTTTTATATATGTATCAATTGATATAACGGGTTATCGTACGGGCAGTATGAACGAAGCTTTGTCGAAATAAAATGTTAATGCTGAATTGGCATTTACTTACAGCTGAATCATATATTTTTAAGTTTAAATCATAATTGCTTTATAATGTTTATAAAAAATTTAAAATAATTTAAATGTAATTGAAAAAATATTGGCTGTTGAAAGTAAAAACAGTATAATATATAATGTTTTTAATATATAGGTATTATGGCACATATTATAAAATATATGATATAATATGACATATAAAAATATAGGAGTGTATTTGATGCAAAATCTAACTTCAAACTTGAATGTTTTAAAATGGATAAACCAGGTTGTTTCAATGACAAAACCTGATGAGGTCATGTGGATTGACGGAAGTGAGGAACAATTGAAAATGCTCCGGGAAGAAGCATGCAAAACAGGTGAGTTAAAAGCTTTAAACCAGGATAAATACCCGGGATGCTACTATCACCGCTCACAAAAAGATGATGTTGCCCGCATGGAGGACAAAACATACATTTGTTCCAGAAACAAAGAAGATGCAGGGCCTACAAATAATTGGAAAAGCCCTGAAGAAGCTTATAAATTAGGAAGAGAAATTTTTAAAAATTCCATGTCTGGAAGGACCATGTACATTATTCCATATTCAATGGGACCTGTAGGTTCGGAATTTTCAAAAATAGGATTTGAAGTTACGGATTCTATATATGTGGTCTTAAACATGAATATTATGACCAGGATAGGCAGCAAGGTGCTGGATGTTCTTGGAGATTCAAATGATTTTGTACGAGGCCTGCATAGTAAGTGCACTTTGGATATTGATAAAAGGTACATTTTCCATTTCCCTGAGGATAATACCATATGGTCGTGCAATTCAGCATATGGTGGAAATGTATTATTAGGTAAAAAATGCTTTGCTCTTCGAATTGCTTCTTATCAGGGATGGAAGGAAGGATGGATGGCAGAGCATATGCTTATCCTCGGAATTGAAAATCCAAAGGGAGAAGTAAGATATATAGCGGCGGCCTTTCCTTCAGCATGCGGGAAAACAAATTTAGCTATGCTTATACCTCCTGAAATATACAGGAAAAAAGGATACAAGGTTTGGACTGTTGGAGATGATATAGCATGGCTGAGAATAAAAGAAGACGGAAGACTTTGGGCTATAAATCCGGAGGCAGGATTCTTTGGTGTTGCTCCCGGCACTAACTTGAAATCAAATTATAATGCTATGATGTCTACAAAGAAAAATACAATATTTACTAATGTAGTTTACAATTTAGACGATGATACGATTTGGTGGGAGAAATTTGACGATAATCCTCCTGAAAATGCTTTGGACTGGCAGGGCAGACCATGGAACGGAAAAACGTCCAAAGAAAAAGGGGCTCATCCTAATTCAAGGTTTACTGCACCTGCCATAAATTGCCCATGTCTTTCAAAGGAATGGGAATCCCATGAAGGCGTGCCTCTTTCGGCAATAATATTCGGAGGAAGACGGGCTAAAACGGCTCCGTTGGTATATCAGTCAAGAAATTGGCAGCATGGTGTATTTGTAGGTTCAACTCTTGCTTCTGAAACTACTGCAGCTGCTGCCGGGAAAGTAGGGGTTGTGAGAAGGGACCCAATGGCAATGCTTCCTTTCTGCGGATACAATATGGGAGATTATTTTGCTCATTGGTTGGATATGGGCAAAAAAATGAACAATCCTCCGAAGATATTTCATGTAAATTGGTTTAGGACAAATGACCAAGGTGAATTTTTGTGGCCTGGATATGGTGAAAATTTCAGAGTTCTTGAATGGATTATAAAAAGATGTGAAAACAAGGTAGATGCGGATAAATCACCTGTAGGGTATATTCCAAAGGCTGAAGATATCAATAGGGAAGGTATTAATGTATCAAAAGAAGTTTTGAAAGATCTTCTTACCATAGATATAGATTCTTGGATAACTGATATAAAAAGTATTGAAGATTTTTACAAAAAAATTGATGATAAACTTCCTAAGGAATTAAAAGAAGAACTAAATAATTTAAAACATAACTTGGATTATTAAAAGAGTCATTTGCAATTACCCTGGTACCAACAGGGTAATTTTTTTAAAAAAGCATGTTGACAAAAGGGTTTTTTTCGGTTAAGATAACTATCAATACAGTTAATGCATTGAGGCAGAGAAAAATATTTCAGGTGTTTACAGAGAATCGGCGTTTGCTGAGAGCCGATGACAGAGAAATACAATATACACTGCTGAGCCGGTTTGCTGAAAGATTACCAGTAGGCAAACACGTTTACCTGCGTTATAAGGTTAGAGGTTGTTGGACCTTGAAGAGCGATGATTATTATCATAATCAGGGTGGTACCGCGGAATCTTTCGTCCCTGTAAGCATAGTTGAAAAAATTGTGTTTACAGGAATGAAAGATTTTTTATTTTCTCATAGCTTTAAGCAGCAAGTGAATCAATAATGATTTTGATAATGTTCAAACTTATTTTAGATATATAAACTTTGGCCAAAGTTAAATATATATTTTAAAATTCCTTTATGGAAAAATTCAAAAACACTTTGGAGGATATATGGAATTTAATTTGATAAAAAAAATAACATCTATATTATTATCGACAGTATTCCTTTTAACCGCTTGTACCGGCGGTACAGCGGAAATAGATGGTGCAGGTACAGGAGAAAAGAATAATAATGAAACATTTACAATAGGTATATCTCAATTTATAGAGCATCCTGCTCTGGATGCATCAAGGCAGGGATTTATTGACGAGATGAATACTCAGGGTGTTGATGTGAAGTTTTTAGTGCAGAATGCCCAGGGAGATATTACAAACGCAAGAATGATTTCAGAAAAATTTGTCAAAGATGATGTGGACTTGATATTCTCAATTGCTACTTTGTCTTCACAGTCTGCAAAACAGGCAATAAAGGGAACTGACATACCTATGGTGTTTACAGCCGTTACAGACCCTGTATTTTCACAGCTTGTGTCCGACATAAATGTTACGGACAACAATATTACAGGAGTAGTCGATGCGGCTCCCGTAAAAGAAAATCTGGAATTGTTCAAGGATCTTAAGAAAGATATAAAGACCATAGGAATTATTTATAATACCGGTGAATCAAATTCAGAGGTTCAAGTTAATAAAGCAAGAGAAGAGGCAGAGAAAATCGGGCTTGAAATAGAACCTGTAGGCATATCTTCTATCAACGATATACCTCAAGCTTTGGATACCATTTCAAAAAAGTCGGAAGGTTTGTATATAATTACTGATAATATGGTGGCATCTTCCATGCCGCTGGTAGCCGAGCTTGCTAAAGAAAAAGGGCTTCCTACTGTGTCGGCTGATGGCACTCATGTTGATAAAGGCATACTGGTTTCAAAGGGAATCAGCTTTTATGAAATAGGAAGACAGTCGGCTGACATAGCAAAACAAATTCTTGTGGATAAGACGAATATTTCTGAAATACCTGTGCAGCATTCGGACAGAATTGAAAAGAAAGTAAATGGCGAAACTATGAAGGCTCTTGGCTTGACTAAAGACAATGATGCATTTCAGGGAGCGGAATTTGTGGATTAGCAAAGTAAACGGGCGGTTTGAAAATAAATTTTATGCCGTCTGCTCAATACTAAGAGGAGGTAACATGAACACATTAATTTTGACATCAATTGAGCAGGGACTTATATTTGCGGTTCTTGCAATCGGGGTTATGATAACATTTAAAATACTTGATTTTGCCGATATGTCAGTTGAAGGGACGTTCCCTTTAGGAGCATTTGTCTTTGCAAGGTTCATAACTCAGGGAGTAGATCCTGTGACAAGTACACTTGCAGCATTTTTGTTTGGGAGCCTTGCAGGGCTTACGACATATATATTGAATATTAAATTAAAGATTAAAGCATTGCTGTCGGGGATCCTTACAATGACAATCCTATATTCGGTTAACCTGAGGTTAAATGGCAAATCCAACGTTGCGCTTTTTGAATACAGCTCAATATTTGACGGAGTCCAGGTTGTGGTAGTATTAATAATCATTGCTGTGGCCGTCAAGATATTAATGGATATATTCTTGAAGACAGAAATAGGATACCTGCTTATAGCAACAGGGGATAATGAAACACTAGTCAAGTCTCTGGGAGAGAATTCAAATAAGTACAAATTAATAGGACTTATGCTTTCGAACGGACTGGTTGCCTTAAGCGGTGCCATGATGGCACAGTACCAGGGCTTTGCAGAGATAACAATGGGAACAGGAATCATAGTTGTTGCAATAGCTTCGGTAATAGTTGGAGATACCATACTGAAAAACGCTAATTTAAAAAATACTACAAGGGCAATAACCGGAGCTTTGGCATATAAATTTATAGGGGCTGTGGCAATAGACCTTGGAATAGATCCTACAGATTTAAGAGCAATAAATGCAATAATTGTAATAGCATTTTTGAGCTACAATACATTCGGACCTGAAATGAGTAAAATAAAAAAAAGAAACCGCTTGGAGGGAGCACAATGTTAGAAATAAAAAATTTATCTAAAAGCTTTAATGCAGGAACGTGCAATGAAATAAAAATATTTAGTGATTTTAACCTTGTCATAAAAGAAGAATGTACGGGAATATTAGGAACTAACGGCTGCGGAAAGAGTACCCTGTTTAATATAATAAGCGGAGTGGTAATGCCTGAAAAAGGAGATATAATATTAAATGGTAAATGTATAAATAAATTTAAGGAAAACGACAGAGCAAAATATATAGGGAGAGTTTTTCAAAATCCTTCTATGGGAGTATCCCCTTCACTGACGATTTTAGAGAACATCAGCCTTGCAGATAAAAAGTGCCAAAGATTTACATTTAAGAATTTAATAAGGAAAAATAAAGTCGGGGAATATAAGGAATTATTAAAAGCATTAGATTTAGGGCTGGAAAACAAGTTGAATACAAAGGTTAAATTTTTGTCGGGAGGACAGAGACAGTCGCTGTCTTTGCTAATGGCAGCAATGAACAAGCCTGAGCTTTTGCTGCTGGACGAACATACGGCGGCACTGGATCCAAAGACATCAAGGCTCATAATGGAAAAGACTCAGGAGCTTATAAAAACCCGGTCCATAACCACAATGATGATATCCCATAACGTGAAGGATGCGATAAAATATTCAGATAGAATAGTGATGATTGACGGGGGAAAGGTAATATTAGATGTAAAAAGCAAGGATATAACAGAAAAAGAGCTGACGGGTATATACAATTCAAGAAATTACGGCAGCCCTATAGCGGAAGCGGTGTAGGAAAGAATGTTATACATTTTGAAAACTTTGGGCGCTGTATTTGCTGTTAATGATTATAAACAATAATTTCGATTAAATAATATATGAATGTCGTAGAAAAAATTGCCAACACATTTAAACGAGTCCTGGATGAAAAAAATATATAATACAGCCGAAAGGCTACTACTTATGTAATTTATAGTAGCCTTTGTTTTAATAAAAGAAAATAGGTTGGTGCCTGATTAATCCAGCAGTGTTCCGTCTGTGGATATGATTTTGTATCCACAGGGAATCAGCTTTCCCGAAGCGATTATTGCGGTTTTAACTGCATTTACAATACCGGCGCAGCATGGTACATCCATTCTTAAAACAGTGATGCTTTTTACTTCGTTGTTTTTTAAGATAGCAGTCAGTTTTTCCGAATAATCGGTATCATCTAATTTCGGGCAGCCTATTAAAGTTATTTTGTTTTTCATGAAATCCCGGTGGATGCCGGCGTACGCGTATGCCGTGCAGTCTGCGGCTACAAGTATATCAGCACCGTCGAAATAAGGGGCTGTAGGAGAAATTAATTTAATTTGAACGGGCCACTGCCTCAGCTCACTTATTGATTCAACCCTATCTTCATTTGATTTAACAGGGTTCTTGTGGCTTATTATTTTTGCATTGTGGCTTGGGCATCCGCATGGCAGCGGTTCATCAGGATGGCTGGCTTTTTCCTGTATTTTCTTTTCGACCAATTCCTTATCATAATCATCAGCTTCTCTTTCAATAATTTCTATTGCTCCGGCAGGACATTGGGGAAGGCAGTCGCCAAGTCCGTCACAGTATGAATCGGAAATCAATACTGCTTTGCCGTTTACAAGCTTTAAGGCTACTTCGTGGCAGGCATTTATACACAGCCCGCATCCGCTGCATTTTTCTTCATGTATTTTAACTATTTTTCTTTTCATAATTTTTACCTCGCTTCATAATTTCCTTTACTTGTTGAATAAATTATATTAAAATAGAAAAATAAAGTATGTAACATTTGTTACTTGAAATAGTATTACAGAAAAAGAACATAAATAATGTTTGCAGGAGATAAATGGAGGAAAGCTGCGAAATTACGACTAAATAAAAAAAACAGGTAAACGCATTGAAATACCAATGTAATTGGTATATAGTTAATTCACTACTGAATCAATCAAAGGAGTTATAGAATGATTGAAAATAAAATGTGCTATTGACAAAGGATGGATACTTTTTAAATAAACGGAGGATGAAGACGCATGGATTATTTTAAAGAAAGTTTAAAGCTGCATGAAAAATCAAAAGGAAAAATTGAAGTAACTTCTAAAGTAAAAGTTGAAACAAAGGAAGACTTGAGTTTGGCTTATACCCCGGGAGTTGCTGAACCCTGCAGAAAAATACATAAAAATGAAGATGATATTTATAAATATACTTCAAAAGGCAATATTGTTGCCGTAGTCACAGATGGTTCGGCAGTTCTGGGTTTGGGAGATTTAGGTCCTAAGGCGGCGCTTCCTGTTATGGAAGGCAAATCAATATTATTCAAGGAGTTTGCAAATGTTGATGCATTTCCAATATGTGTGGGCTCAAAAGATGTAGATGAGATTGTGAGAACGGTCAAGTTAATCTCTCCGGGGATGGGAGGAATTAACCTTGAGGATATATCAGCACCCAGATGCTTTGAAATAGAGAATAAATTAAAAAAGGAACTGGATATACCTGTATTTCATGACGACCAGCACGGAACTGCAATAGTGGTTTTGGCAGGATTAATTAATGCATTGAAAATTGTAAACAAAAAAATCGGTGATATAAAAATCATAATTAACGGAGCCGGTGCGGCAGGTACAGCCATTGCAGAACTGCTGAGGGCTGCAGGAGCTGGTAACATAGTAGTATGCGACAGAACTGGAGCATTATATTTAGGAAGAGAAAAAATGAATGATGCTAAAAATGACCTTGCCAAAGTGACAAATGCCAATAACGAAAAAGGTGCCTTGGCTGATGTAATGAAAGATTCTGACGTATTCATAGGCGTGTCATCTGCAGATGTAGTAAAAACAGGCATGGTAAAATCAATGAACAGTGATGCGGTTATACTTGCAATGGCTAATCCAGTACCGGAAATAATGCCTGATTTGGCTAAAGAAGCAGGAGCGAGGGTAATTGGTACAGGACGTTCGGATTTTCCAAATCAAATAAATAATGTATTAGTTTTTCCAGGAGTGTTCCGCGGAGCCCTGAATGTAAGAGCCAGAGAGATAAATTTGGAGATGAAGCTTGCTGCAGCATATGCTATAGCTGATTATATTAAAGAAAAGGATTTGAATGAAGAAAATATAATACCCAGTCCATTTGATAAAGGAGTTGCAGGTGCAGTGGCAGAAGCAATTGCAGAGGCAGCTAGAAAATCTGGAGTTGCAAGGATATAAGATACCATACCGGATGAACTAATCTGATAGAGATGGAATGTTGATAAGGCAGAAGCGCCTTTCAACATTTTCTCTCTTTTTTTATTTACTGTTCAGAAAATCTACGGCAATTTGTGCTTCCAAAGCAGAGGCCATATGAAGAGTACTTTCATCTACTTTGAAATATTCGCTGTGGTTGTTGTAAACCGCTCCTATTTTTTCGTTGCGGCATCCGAAAAACCCAAAGAAACCGGGAGTGTTGATTTCAAGATGTGAGAAATCTTCACCTCCCATAACCTTAGGCATAGAAGCAAGTACGTCTTTGCCATATAATCTGATTGCTGCATTTTTAACTATGTGGTTTAATTCTTCATTGTCGTTTGATATAGGGTCGGTTAAATAATTATATTCTAATTTTGCAGTTACCCCAAGTGCTTTCGCTGTATTTTCTGTTATTTTTCTCAGTTCATTTTCGAGAAAATTTCTTGTTTTCTTATTGAAGGCTCTTGTAGTGCCTTTCATTTCCACATGGTTTGCTATTATGTTAAACCTTTGTCCCCCCGTAATAGTTCCTACTGTTACTACGGCGGAATTTAGAGGGTCGTTTCTTCTGCTGACAAAAGATTGAAGATTCATTATTATAGAAGCAGCAGCATATATTGCATCATTTCCCATATGAGGAGCGGAACCATGGGCGGAAGTACCTTCCACTGTAATCTTAAATGAGTCACAGGATGCCATTCTTTCTCCAGGTTCCAGATTGAATTTTCCTGATTCTATTGATGACCATATATGTGCACCATAAATAGCATCAACGTCATCTAAATATCCGTTTTCAACGTAGTATTTTGAGCCAAAGCCTACCTCTTCACCTGACTGGAAGAGAAATTTTATCGTGCCGTCAAATTCATTCTTTAATGAGCTTAATATTTTAGCAGCACAGAGCAATACTGCCATGTGAGTATCATGACCGCATGCGTGCATATTTCCGTTCTCTGAGGCGTAAGCAAGGCCTGTTTTTTCTTTTACCGGAAGAGCATCGATATCTGCTCTAAGCATGATTGTTTTTCCAGGTATTTTTCCTTTTAATATTCCGATACAGCCTTGATAGTCAGGAAATGTTATTACCTCAATATCCAATTTTTTTAGTTCTTTTACAATCTTTAAAGTAGTATTGACTTCATTTAGGCTGAGTTCTGGATTTTGATGGAAATATCGTCTTTGCTCTATTAAATAATCATTATATCTTTCTGCCAATTGTTTTATGTTCATAATATCCCTCTCTCGTATAATATGTTTAGAACTACATTTTAGGTGTTCTAAACATAAATTTATTTT
>ENA-UOOK01001384-UOOK01001384.1-fermentation-metagenome-genome-assembly--contig:-NODE-1384-length-31911-cov-18.512870_pt1 | contig 31911 bp, 25 predicted proteins | sample MGYA00245777_ERZ724023 | MGnify/ENA primary metagenome ERZ724023 (study PRJEB28704, sample SAMN03018312) | fermentation metagenome | biome: anthropogenic terrestrial biome; feature: soil...
TAACAACAGGAATTCCTCTTTTCATAGGAATCATGGAGAATCCGGCAATCAAATAAATGTATAGGCAATTTGAATTTCGGAAAATAAAACATGGAAGAATGGTTCTTTGATATATCAAAGAACCATTCTTTCATATGAGTCATTAAATTCATATTCACCGCTTTTTCTAAGCTGCACAACTAACCCCAATCCGAGTTTTTTTGAAAGGTGAACTTTACAATACAAATAAGTGGAGAATACCCTATAAATGTTATTTAAGGGATTCTCCATTTATTCGTATTTCATTCATACCTTCAATAAAAGAGAATCAGTTTTTTTTATCTCTTATATCAAATTACAGGCAACAAAATGACCTCTCTCTATTTCTTTAAGCTCAACATCCTCTTCATTACATACACTTTTACATTTCGGACACCTTGCAGCAAATCTACATCCCGGTTTTGGATTAATCGGGCTCTTTACTTCACCCTTTATTATCTGCCTTCTCCTTGACCCGCTTTTTAAAGTCGGAACAGGGATTGCATCAAGCAAAGCAGAAGTATACGGATGCAGCGGATTCCTGAACAACTCTTCCGAAGGAGCTCTTTCAACACATTGTCCCAGATACATTACAGCTATTTCATCACTTATGTGTTTTACCACACTTAGATTATGAGTTATAAACATATATGTAAGCTGCCTTTTATCCTGTAAATACATCATAAGATTCAATATCTGAGCCTGTATAGATACATCCAAAGCAGATACAGGTTCATCACATACAATAAATTGCGGATCCAGTGCTAATGCTCTCGCTATGCCAATGCGCTGCCTTCTGCCTCCATCCAGTTCATGGGGGTAAGTATTTACAAATCGTTCGTCAAGTCCTACTGTATCCATAAGAAGTGATACCTTCTCGTCCATTTTTTTTTCACTGTCTGCTACTTTACAAACTTTTAAGGGTTCTGCAATTATCTCGCTTACAGTCATACGTGGATTTAAAGACGCATACGGATCTTGAAATATTATTTGCATGCTTTTTCTCATATTCATCATTTCTCTATCACTGTAGTTTAAAATGTTTTTCCCTTCATACAACACTTCTCCGCCGGTGGCATCCAGAAGCCTCAGAATAACTCTGCCAAGGGTTGACTTTCCACATCCCGACTCACCCACTACACCAAGAGTAGTCCCTTTCCCGATAGCAAGATTTACACTATCTACTGCATGAAGCTTTCCCCTTGGTGTGTCAAAATATTTTGTTAGATTTTTAGTCTCAATCAACGGTATATTCATATAAATCATCCTTTTTTAGAAAGTATAGAAAGTATTAAAAGCTTTAATGACACCTTATAAAATGTGTTCCATTTATTTTAAACTGAGGGTTTACAGTCTTGCATATCTCCTTACATTTGCAGCATCTTGTATGAAATTTGCAGCCCTCCGGCAAATTCGTAGAATCAGGCATTAATCCTTCAATAGGATTAAGTCTTCTTGTACTCCTTGTTAAATCAGGTATAGATCCAAACAATCCGTCAGTATAAGGATGACGGTAACTTCCGCCAAATATATCTTCCGTCGTTCCTATCTCTATAATCTCTCCTGCATACATTACCGCCACTCTGTCACAAATTTCAGATACAACCCCCAAATCATGTGTTATAAGCAGCACTGCAGTATTTAGCTTTTCCTTTAAATCCTTCATCATTTCCAGCACCTGAGCCTGAATCGTTACATCCAGAGCTGTTGTAGGCTCATCAGCCAATAGTAGCTTTGGTTCACATGCTAACGCTATTGCTATTACCACCCTTTGTTTCATTCCACCTGAAAATTGATGTGGATATTCACCCTTCCTGTCAGGAGGAATACCGACGAGCTGTAATATTTCATCAACTCTCTTTGATATCTGCTCTTTGTTCAAGCTCTTTTTATGCAGCTCTAATACCTCAGATATTTGATCTCCGATAGTTAAGATAGGATTTAAACTTGTCATGGGATCCTGAAATATCATGGAAACACTTTCGCCTCTTATCAGCTTCATATCATTTTCTGTTGCTTTTGTAATATCAATATCTTCAAATTTTATCTGTCCTCCCTTAATAAATCCCGTTTTATCAGGAAGTAATCCCATAATACTTAATGCTGTCGTTGTTTTGCCTGCTCCCGTTTCGCCCACAAGACCTAAAGTCTCTCCTTTATTAATTGTTAAATCCAATCCGTTAACAGCATAAACAAGGGCATCATCTGTTTCATATACAACATTCAAGTCATTTATTTCAAGCAATTTATCCGGCATAATAACACTCCTCTTATTTAATAAACTTAATTCTTCAGCCTTGGATCCAGTGCATCCCGCAAACCATCTCCAATAAGATTAAAAGACATAACTGCAAGCACGATTGCTATACCAGGTATTATAACCAGGTGAGGATAGTACCTCAGCTGACTTCTTGCATCTGATAACATGGAGCCCCATTCAGGTGTAGGAGGCTGTATACCAAGACCGATGAAACTCAGGGATGATATACCAAGTATTGCAGTCCCCATATTTAAAGTGGCCTGAACTATTATGGGTCCGATGGCATTTGGAAGTATATGCTTAAGAATTATTCTTGCATCTTTTGTCCCACAAGCTTTTGCAGCTTCTATGTACTCCTGACCTTTTACGGACAATATGGCTGAACGGACTACTCTTGCAAATTGCGGTATTCTTGCCATGCCCATTGCAATCATAAGATTTATCAGCCCCGGTCCCAATGCCGCCACAACAGCTATCGCCATAACAAGTCCTGGTATTGCCAATAATATATCCATTAACCGCATAAGTATATTGTCCACCCTTCCGCCATAGTAACCGGCGGCTGCACCTATTAAAGCTCCCACTGTTAACGAAAATGCTACCGTAGCCAACCCAACAGATAAAGATATCCTTGACCCGAATAATATTCTTGCAAACATATCTCTGCCATATTGATCTGTTCCGAAAATATGCTCGGAATCGGGAGGTAATAGTCTGGCATTCATGTTTTGGGACACCGCATCAGCCTCATAATCTGCAAAATGATTTGCAAAAATAGAACAAAATATCATTATTCCAAGCAAAATAAGTCCAAACATTGCCAGTTTATTTTTTCTATATCTAAACCAAATTGATTTAATCTGACTTCTTTTTTTCGTACTTGTTTTAGCTTTAGTTTTAGTTGCATTACCAAACATTTCCTGATTTATCATATAATCACACCCTTATCCTTTTACATATTGAGACCTTAATCTTGGGTCTATATACATATATAATATGTCTACAGCCAGGTTTACCAGTCCGCCCAATAAAGCTACAAATATAACAGAAGCTAAAACAACAGGTGTATTTTTCATCTTTACCGCCTCAATCATCAAGGAGCCTACACCCGGTATAGCAAAAACGTTTTCGATAATCATAGACCCGCCCAGCTGGACAGCAAAGTTTATGCCTATTACTGTCACTATAGGAAGAAGTGCATTTCTTAGAGCATGTTTAAATATTATCCTACTCTCACCTGAACCTTTTGATTTTGCAGTTCTTATGTAATCCTGCCTTATAACCTCAAGCATTGTTGATCTTGTCATGCGAATCAATATTGCCATGGTTGATGCTGCAAGAGTTACCGAAGGCAGTACATAGTGCATCCAGGTGTCTCCCCCTGTTACGGGAAACAAATCCAATTTAAGGGCAAATACAAGTATAAGCATCAATCCCAGCCAGAAACCGGGCATGGAAGTCATTATCAGTGATGAAATAAGACTTACCGTATCAATAATCGTATACTGCTTCACTGCGGAAATAATTCCGATAGGTATTCCAATTATTACAGCTATTAACATTGCTGTCACAGCCAGCTTAAAAGTAGCAGGAAATTTTGAAATTACTTCTGTTGATACAGGAAGTCCGGTAATATACGAATTTCCAAAATCTCCTTTCAAAGCATTAACTACATAATTTACATATCTGACAAAAAAGTTATCATTAAGTCCCATTTCTTCTCTCAGAGCATCCACATCACTTTGGGCAGCAGTTTCTCCGAGAATTAATCTCGCCGGATCTCCGGGAGTCAATTCCATTACTGAAAAAAGCAAAAATGAAATGCCTATGATTACAGGAATTATCATTAAAAATCTTTTAATAATATACTTTATCATATTAACCTCCATAAACATCCGGGCAGGTTACTCTACCCGAATATATGTTTTTTTACACATTTTTATTTCCATGACCAGCCATAGGAGTATATTTTTAATGCGGCATTAACCGTAATACCCTCCAGATCTTTATTTGTTGCAATCTGTCTGTAGGGCAGATATATAGGCAATATTACATTATTATCACGTATTATTTCACATGCTTTTGCGTATATTTCCTTTCTTTCATTTTCATCAACAGAAGCTCTTCCTCTTTCAAGCAAGTCATCTAATTCAGGTATGTTACACTCTGAAAAGTTTCCGTTACCTCCCATGTTACTGCTATGAAATTGTGAATACAAGCAGAAGTCAGCATCATCCACAATACCGATCGTAGCCCAGAATGTAATATCATAATCTCCATTTGTCAGAACATCTTCCACCCATTTTGAACGTGCCATTACATCTATCTCCACGTCAATTCCTATTTTTCTTAACTGTTCCTGTATTATTTCCGTTGGCTTTTTATAGATTTCTGAATCAATGGTCTTCATTTTAACCGTAAATCCATCCGGATATCCCGCTTCGGCAAGAAGCTGCTTCGCCTTTTCAGGATCATATGGATGCCCCTTAAAATTTTCAGGATATCCGGTATATCCGGGAACAACCGCACACTCTACACGAGTTGCCATACCTTCCTTAGCTCCTAATATAATGGCATCCTTGTCAATTGCATAGCTCACTGCTTCCCTTACCTTCGGATTGCTGAATATACCTCTTGAATTGTTAAAAGCTATACTGTTGTTGGCATATGCATTACATTCATAAAATGCAAAATCTTCATTATCTATTATACTTTGCCTGCTTGACGGATCCGGATTCACAAGGACATCCACCTCCCCTTTCTCAAGAGCAATTAATGCAGTACTTGCATCTCCAATTATCTTATATACAAGATTTTTTATACTTGCCTCACCTCTGTAATAATCAGGGAACGCTTCAAGAATTAGCTTATCTCCTGATACCCATTCCTTTAGTACGTAGGGGCCGGTTCCTATAGGTTCTCTGCCATAGGCTATCGGATCATCCTCGTATGCCTTTTTGTTTATAATAGATAGCTCAGGACATGAAAAACATCTTATTGCAGGATTATATGCAAATTTTAAATTAACTAAAACTGTATTATCATCAACCACCTCTGCAGACTCCATAGATGATGTCAGCTGAGTGGTGAAAGGAGATTCTATAGAAGTGTTAATTGAAAAAGCTACATCTTCTGCCGTAAGAGGCTCCCCATTATGAAACTTTACATCTTTTCTTATATGAAAAACTATTTCCTTTGCGTCATCAGAAATATCCCAGCTTTCTGCAAGTGCAGGTGCTACGCCATTTTCACTTTTGCTGTCATCTATTACCAAAGTGTCATAGATCTGAAAAAGAGGAATTCTGCGATCAGGCGTAGCTATAGGATCCAGTGTGGGAAGATCCGCCTTCTCAACTACAGTTACAGTATCTCTCTTTTCTGTTTTATCACCTGCAAAGGATGAATCAGTGGCTCCTCCGTCTCCACACCCTGTTAGAAGCATGGATATAATTAAGACAAAACACATTAAATTTGTGAAAAACTTTTTATTCATGATATCCTCCATCATATAATATATTCACTTAATCAAAATCCTTCAGCCCAGTAAGAGCATTCAGGAATCATATGTACAAACCAGTCAGTATCATACCACTTTCCATCAAGCGATATAAACTTTACGTTATCCTCCAGAATAGAAAGATCCTTCAAAGGATCTCCCTCCACAACTATAAAATCCGCAAGTTTACCTTCCTCCACACTGCCTATCTGATCATCCATTTCCATTAACTTCGCAGCTTTTATTGTTGCACAGCCAATTGCATCAAGAGGTGATAAGCCTCCCACTTCATTAAGAAGTACAATTTCCTCACAAACAGAGCCAAGGCAATCTGTACCTGCTACAATATTTACTCCGTTTTTAACGGTACTCTTCATAGATGATATTAGCAGCTTCCAGCTGGCTGCGTATCTTGGCTGTATATCATCCCTGCCCCAACCGGGTGTGGCATTAGCTTTTTGTCCGGACAGTGTAGGAACATAAGTTATTCCTTTTTTAACCATATTCCTTGCCATATCATCATCAATACATCTGCCATGTTCAATAACATCAACCCCGGCATCTATACACCAGTTTACCGCTGTCCTGCCATTTGCATGTACGGCAACCTTAAGCCCCACTTCATGAGAAATATTAACCGCAGCCGTCATAAGCTCCTGTGAAAACCATGGGCATGTGAGATCCTCATAGTCAATATGAGTCATCCTTTCGTTGTTTGCAACAATTTTAATGAAATCAGTCCTGAGCGATGCTTGCCTCAAAATTTCCACCCTTAGCTCATCCACAGAAGAAATTTCAGCACTGAAATTAGGTGCTGTTCCATTAGGCAGGGCAATAATTTCCATAGCTCCTCTGATTCTCGGAGCTAAAATCACGCCCTTATCACGGCATTCTTTCAGCTGCATGTGTCCATCACCCTTATGTGCCAAATCTCTTGTTGCCAAAACGCCTTTTTTCAGCGCCACAAGAGACAATCTTGCACACATAAAAGCCTGAGTAGCTGCATCATGTTTAAAATCGCCAACCCTGCCATAACTCTTCCACATGGCGCTGTGATGATGCCCATTTATAAGCCCCGGCATTAAAATCATTGATTTAAGGTCAACTACCTCACCATCGTAATTGCTCTCATTAAAATCTGAAACTTCACACACTTTAACAATTTTATTACCGTCAACTACAACTACACCATTGTCAATAATGCCTGCAGTTCCCATAGTAAGAATCTTTGCATTCTTATAAATTTTCATGTTACCCTCCTTTTCAATCATCTCCTGTAACGGAGAAGTGTCCGATCAACGAAGAACCATTAATTCTTTATTATTCGCCATGATGTTTGGCATAAAGTGACTTACATAGCATCATGTCTGTTTCCCCCATACCATTCCTGGCGAAATTGCCCATGAACTTTAAAGAATCATCCGCCGTTTTGCCGCATACCCCTTCATCCGCAGGAACAGCAACACCATCCATAGCCAGCATTGCGCCTTCTATAGCCATCCCGATTGCAGAAGACAGCTTTACTGCACATGCCATTCTGGCTCCATCACATACCACACCGAACACATTCACAATTGTATTATTAATCGACATTTCAATTTCCTTTACACCACCCCCGAATAACAATACAGCACCGGCAGCTATACCTTGGGACGCACCAACCATACATGCACACATAGCAGACTGTCTTCCAATAAGATTCTTGCACATAACTGTCATTAAAAAGCTGAGTGCCAGGGCTCGGAGTAAATCCTCCTCTGTCTTTCCAAGATCCTCCGCCATGCTGATAAGAGGCAGTGATGCCGTAATACCCACATTTCCACTGGTTGCACATGCCATGGCCGGCAGATTGTATCCCGCCATTCTGGCTTCGGAGCCTGCCGCAGTCATAGCCTTTGCTCTCCCCAGGAAATTACCGTTCTCCCTTTTCATCATTGAAGAAGCTAACCCAATGCCTGTTTTATCATTTAGGGCAGCTTGAGCCAGTTCGCTGTTCATTTCCACAGATTCTCTCAAAAAATAGAGTTCTTCAACAGGAATCTGAGTTACAAATTCATATAAATCACTTATCAGATAATTGGTAATAGGATCAGCAGTTTCATTAATAGAAGCCAGTCTGTCAAAAGATTTATTAACAATCGCTTTCCCGTTTGCTTCTTTATAAACAAGATTTGTATGCTTTTGTACAACCACAGCCCGTCCAATGCCGTTTTCAGTCTCTACAGTAATATCAATATACACACCTACTACATTTGTACTCCAGTCCGGCTCAACAATAATATTGTCCGATAATGAAAAATCATACGCTCTTTTTTCATCCTCAGGAGTAACAGAATTCAACACCTCAAGCTTTGCCTTATGGTCACCGCCAAAGGCACCCAGAGCAGCTGCAATCTTAACTCCGCGATACTGTGTTCCCGGAATTCCAACATCATCCTCCTTAGCACACTTGTCCTTATCCGCCTTTATAATAATCTTTTTTGGAGTTCCTCCAACAGCATCCCTGGCCTCAGCTGCAACATAAGAAAAAACCGTAGGACCTGTGCAACCTAATGCAGGCTTCACTTCTTCCTTCAAAATATCAAGTAACTCTTCGAATTTCACATTCATAAAATGACTCCTTATAAATTTAGTAGTGTTCATAAAGCATTTCAACATACGTATACCATGTTTTGAAAAACCTGTTATAATAATAGCAAAATTCATACCAGTTCTCTTTTATTTATTCACATACTCATATGAATTCATATAAATATTGAAATCACCGCATTTTGTTAAGTTTTCCTTAATATAAACAGTATATGTTTTTTTATTTTATAATTATTTTTTAAAAATAAAACGGTACTTTTTACCGTTCAGGTAAAAAATACCGTTTAACCGTTTATCGAATATTTCTTTATCAAACAATTATATTATATGAATGTATCTTATTTCTCAGTCCCTTTTCACTTATGCTCAGCATTTCTGCTGTATCCTTTATGCGACCTCCATTTTTTATAAGAGTTGCTTTCAAAACAATAGCCTCTATTTCCTTCAAAGTCATTCCCACAAGATCCTCCGAAAACACATTATTTCCATGACTTACATCCTCCTCATACCCCTTTACATCCTCCGGTAAATCTTCAAACTTTATATAGTCATTGTTAGACAATACCATTGCATATTCAATTATATTAGAAAGTTCCCGGATATTCCCCGGGTAATTGTAACTCATTAATTTCCGCTCCGCCCTTGCGGAAAGACCTTTTATATTTTTATTTAATTCATTATTATACTGCTGTATAAAATGGTTTATAAGAAGCGGTAAGTCCTGCTTCTTTTCCCGTAAAGCCGGCAAGTTTATCTCAACTACTTTTAATCTGAAATATAAATCTTGTCTGAATTCTTTACACTCTACCATAGTCTTTAAGTCCTTGTTTGATGCCGATATAACTCTAATGTTAAGTTTTTTCTTTTCATTACTACCTATAGGCGAACACTCTTTTTGCTGCAAAACCCGCAGCAGCTTAGCCTGCAGTGAAAAAGGCATATCACCTATTTCATCAAGAAAGATTGTTCCATTATTTGCAACTTCAAACCTTCCCTGCCTGTCTTCCGTAGCTCCTGTAAAAGCCCCCTTCTTATGCCCAAATAATTCCTCCTCAAGCAATGTCTCGGGAATAGCTGCACAATTTACTTCCTCAAACCTTTCCTTTTTTCTTTTTCCTGAAAAATGTATGGCTCTTGCAACAAGCTCCTTCCCTGTCCCGCTTTCACCTGTTATTACAACATTTGTATCTACATCCTTAAGTTTATCAATAAGCATATATATTGTTTTCATAGATGGACTTCTGCCTACTATTCCGTTATATACATACTTGTTTTCCAGCTCCTGACTTAAATACTCAACCTTTTCATTTAACCGCTGATGAGACAGAGCCTGTTCTATTACAACATATAGCTCTTCAAGGTTCAAAGGTTTTGTCAGATATGTATATGCTCCTTTTTTCATTGCCTCAACAGAGGAATCAATACTACCATAAGCAGTCATTATAATAACAATAATACTTTTATCTATAAGCTTTATCTTTTCAAATACCTCAAGACCGTTATAACCTCCTATTTTCAAATCCAGCAAACATATATTAAAACATTCCTCCCGCATAAGGTTTATACCTTCCAAAGGACTTGTTACAGCTTTAACATCATATTTATCTTCAAGTGCATACGAAAGAGATGTGCATATTCCAATTTCATCATCGATTATTAAAATACTTTTCCTCATTTTTACCTCCCAAATCTTAACGTTATTCTTGTATATAGGTATTTCTCACTTTCTATTGATAAAGTACCTCCATTCTTTTCAACGTATTGTTTTGAAATATAAAGTCCTAAGCCCGTACCTACTGATTTTGTAGTAAAAAAGGGATCCGTAGATTTTTTAATTTCATCCCTGGTCATGCCCATGCCTTCGTCAGTTATCTGAATAAAAATAACCTCTTTATCCTCCCATGCCCTTATAAAAATATTTAATTTGTCCTTACTTTCACTGCTATTTTTAATTTTATCCCTTACCGATTCAGCACTATTTAAAATAATATTTATTAAAACCTGCTTAACCTGGTTCTCATCAGCTTCTATCGTAAGCTCTTTGTCCACATCTGTATTCAATGTAATTCTTTCATTCTTCAACACATGAGCAATTAGGGAAGTACTGGAATTTACCAGATCGCTTATATTAATTATTTCTATGCTGCTAATTTCCGGTTTTGCATAATCAATTAAATTTTTTATAAGATTACTTACACGCTCCACCTCTTTTGGCACAAGTTCTACTAAATGCCTTTGAAATTCCTCATTGTCAATTTTTCTCGGAATAAGCTCGATAAAAGTTTTTATTGTAGCAAGAGGGTTGCGTACCTCATGTGCAATTCCTGCAATCATCTGATTGAGCGCTTTATTTTTTTCTCTTTCAAATAGTTGTTCTTTTAACTTGCTTTCCTCTGTAATATCATCCACAGTCAATATTGCCCCTCTCACATCACTGCTCAAATCAAACAGCTGATAAATATTATATCTGTAGCGACTGTTCCCTTTATCCTTTCCTAAGATAATTTCCTTATTTAAAAACTTAGAATCCTTTAAAAATAATGCATGCTTTTTGTCAATAAGCATATTTTTCAAAAGATTTATATCAAAAACACTTTGTCCTATAGGCATACCGGCAATATTCATCAATGCAGCTGCACTTTGATTAAATAACGTTATCTTACATTCCTTGTCAAATACAATAATCCCACTTGGGCTGTTTTCCACTATACAATTTTTTAATTCATTATTATTTCTTGTTTCAATTATCTGGAATTCAAGATCATTATTTATCTTCTTAAGTTCTTTCGTCTTTTCATCAACCTGCTTTTTCAGTAAAAAATTTAGTCTGAGATTAAAAACAAATACTGCCGCTATTATTGCAAAAACTATAAGAAAAAAATAAATCACCTTATTAACCATCTTGTCAACCATGTATTTGTTCTCATTAATCCATTTATCATATGTTTTTTCATATTCGCCGCTTATCCTTATATTATGCAGACCATTATTTATTTTCTTCTGTAACTCTTCATCCCCCTGTTTTACAGCCATTCCATACTCTATGGAAACCATATAATTATTAACTATTGTATAGTCATCCTCAAGATTTGCTTCTTCCAGCTGGTACAACACACTGTTTTTTACTCCGAGTAATACATCCGCCTTCCCGGAAACAAGCATATTAAAAGCCCTGACCTGATTGGAAACAACAATGGATTTCAGGTTGCTTACATTATGTATGAAAGAATATCTTATGGTATCATCTTCAAAAGTTGATATTATGCTGCTTACATTACTCTGCACATCCTTGATTCTACTGTTATGAGCAACCATACATATAGATGACTGAGACATACTGTCAGTTAACAGTGCCTTATATTTCATATTGTCATTTAATATGACACCAAGAACAATATCTACCTGCCCATCTTCCAGAGCTTCAATACATTTAGACGTACTGATAAAAGGAATATATTCAATTTTAAAACCATATCTGTCTGCCAGCTTGTCAAGAATATCTATATGCAGTCCTGCATATTTACCATCCTTAACAAACTGATACGGTGGCATATTAGGATCAAAGGCAACCTTCAGCATAGTATCCACAGCATAAACTCTGCTGCTTGCTGAAAATATTATAATAATCATTGACAAAATGAATAACCTTACTTTTATTTTATCCCTAACTGGCATAATTCTCTTCTCTATATCTATACGATACTTTCTTATATGACGTTATTTTTGTATTATACTCCAGATAACGCTTTCAGACAAGCCCTATATTCATGACAGCAAGAACTGCCCCTGTTGTCGGTATTATGCAAAAAAGACAGGCGGAACGTCCCCGTGTCCTTCCAGAAAAAAGCAAGGACAGTAACCACATCGTTTACCACCCTTGCTTTATTTATCTTTGATTACCTCACAACCGTCAATCTGTTACTGCGCCCTCACCACTGGAGAACACAACCACAAACCTGTGCAGCATGGCAGAAACCTCCGCCCTCGTTGCACCAGCCTTGGGGTCGAACATCCCATCCGACTTGCCGCTGATTATTCCAGCCTTCTGCATAGCCGTCGCCGCATCCTTGGCGTAGGCGGCGATGCTCCCAGCATCGGCAAAGGCTGACCCGGCGTTCATGGCAGGAGCCTCCAGCCCCATTGCCGCCGCATATTGCGCCAGCATCACAGCCATATCCTGTCGGGTGATGATTGCGTCGGGAGCGAAATTGTTGCCGCCCACACCCGAAACGATGCCCTTTTCACGTGCCCACTCGGTATATTTTGCGTAGTAGGCTCCGGAATCCACATCCTCAAAGCCGGAGACATAGCCGCTCACATCGGCGCCCGACATACGACCCAGCACCGTCACCAGCATTCCCCGCGTCATGGGTGTGCCGGGTGAGAAGGCAGTAGCCGATGTGCCGGAAAACAGGCTGTTCACATAGGCATACTCCACATTATGATAAAACCAATCATTCTCACGCACATCCCCAAAGGGGTTCTGCCACGCCTGACCTTCGGAAGCGCCCTGTGGCGCAATATCCGACCATTCTGCAGCAAAGGCGGTGAGCGATAATCCCGCCGTGAGAACCAGAGCCGCTATCAGAACGACTCCTTTTTTCAAAAAGTTTGCTTTCATTTAGCACCTCCGTTTTTAAGAGCCAACGCCCCCTCGCTGATGATAATATCACCAGCGAATTGAGTAGTAAAATGCAGATATCCGTTCTTGTCAATCCAGTAGGCGGGATTTTCGATACGCCGATAGACGTTGGCCGCCTTGTCGTAGCTGTAGAACACCAGCTTGGTGACATCCATGCCGGTCAGATCAACCTTGGCGGCAATCTCAAGCATTGCACCTATACTGCCCTGCTGCTCAAAGCTGACAGTTGCGACATTGTTGTTGAAAAATTTCTCAAAGAACGATGTCGTCGCAGCGGTTTTTGCACTTTCCGTGTAGACGCCCAGCTTGATGGGCTCCTTGAGATCCGTAAACTTAGAGGGGTCTACATAAATCCTGCCCTGAACCGCATTTCCGATCATGGTATCTGCGTGAAGGACAATATTTTTGCCCTCTGCCTCGTTAGCCAGTGCGCCGAGTACCACCGGAGTGATGCTGGAGGCATTTTGCGTGCGCACGACCGCCGTACCGCCCTGTGACGTACCGCTAAGCACTGTGGCTGCTTCGTCGGTGATGGCCGCCTGATTGACAGTACCCGTGGAATCAACATTGTGGTTGGTTACGGTTGCTGGGAGGGTGGTGCCGGAGGATGAACTCCCACCGCCTCTTTCGTCTCCTCCGCCACCGCCTCTTATTTTTGTCAGCATTATATCCTCGCCGCTTATATTTGCAGTTTGCAAAACAATATTGCTCACAGTGCCACTTCTGTAGCCAGTAGCGCTTGCCTTAATGCTATAGGTTCCTACTGCTAAATCGTTGAAGCTATACTGACCGGAAGAGTTTGTTGTGAACTCAGCCAGCAAGTCGCCGCTTGTGTTCTTTAACTGCACAGTTGCGCCGTTAATACCGCTGTTTGTGTCATTGCCCTTAATGGTGCCGCTGATGCTGGCCCTGGTGGGAATGCCGCCGCCCGGTGCATTCACCACTACCTCGATGGTGGCAATGTGCCCACCGCTGTTGGAATATCCCTCAGGAGCAGCACCAAGGGTGGCGGTAAAGGTATAGCTGCCCTCTGCAGCAGGGTTATAGCCGTCCGTATCCGTCCAAATGGTTACCGGCCAAGAAACCGTGCCGCCGCTGTGATTGGCTGTTACATAATTCTCCAGCACTGCAATAACCGCCTCCGTATCTATATAAGATGCGTTTCCAGCTGGTCCTGCGATTAGGTTGGCAATCTCCGCAAAGCCAGTGATTTCGACGGGTGCTGAACCGCCGCCCTTGGCAAAGAGACTGCCGTCCCACACATAATCCCCGGCGCTTAGACCGTCTGCGGAAGGGGTAGTATCTGCGGTACCAACGGTAACATATTTCTGCGTTAAAACAAAGCCCTGATCCTTCATTTTGCCATTGATATAGCCTACCTGTACCCCCTGTGCCAGCTTAACAGTTCCACTGTTAAGGCCGGTGAAGGAAACATCGTCCGGAGCGCTTAAATCCAGTCCGTTTCCCGAATGAAGCTCCAGAATGGAACCGTCCACCGTCAAAGAACCGGAATTTATACCGAAGTAAATACCGGCTCCTTCTCCGGCAGCAATCACATGGGTATTGTTTTTCAACAGGACAGGGACATCTGTGCTGCGAATAAGGACACCCGCACTATTTTCGTCGTTGCTCATTATCACGGTACTGTTGTCAATGGCAAGAGCGTAAGGGTAGATGCCAACGCATTCTGAACTGCTGCCATTTGTATTGGAAATGGTCGCCAAGCTGTCCTGGATGGTGACATTTCCCAGAATACCGGTGTTAGTTCCTGTATTTGCAACGGATAACACACTGCTGTTTTCAATGCTTAATGAACCGAAAGCAAAAACACCGGTTGTATTTTTACCGCTGTTTTTTACAGTTAGATTTCCGCCGCTGACAATCATGCTCCCCCACACCTGAACTCCAGAAGAAGAAGCGGTGGTATTGCTCACTTCAAGTGTTCCGCCACCGCTTACCGTCAGCGTTTTTTTATCCGAAACGGTAAGCGTTGCGTCGCTGGATAAAAGGTTGCCAATGGTCAGAGTGACGCCATTGTCGATGATTAGAGCATGGTCGGCCTTCACTTCTACCGCATCGTTCAGGGTGAAGCTTTCCGACACGGTGACGGTGGAGTCCGTTTCACTTTCCAGTGCTATTTTCAGTTGCTCGGCAGTGGTGATGTCGCCGGCCGGGTCGACTTCCTCCGACTGTGCGGCAACATCCGTATCCAAAGCCGCAAAGGCGATGATTTCACCGATGTTCCCCAGCGGTGTGTCGGAATCCGTTGTGTTGGTTTCGGCAAATGCCGTCATCGGCAGCATTGTCAGCACCATGCACAGTGCCAGCAGCATACTGCCGATTTGTTTCCATGTTTGTTTCATAGATTTCATTCCTCCTTATAATTATCTTGATTTTGCGTTACATTCCGATGAGACAGCAGCATTTCCAAAATTTCTTTCAGGGTAAGGAACACCCCGCCTGGCCAGAAGAGCTTCTCTCCATCGGTGTAAGGTTTGCAGAAATCTCCGCTTTCAATGAGAGTGGCAAAAACCGGCTCGTGGATCCTCTCCCCAAGCTCCAGCAGGATAGTATGCCCGCTCTCCAGCGTGATGCCAAAGGCATCTCCGTCAAAGGCCTCGACCCGGACGATTTTTGATTGCTCCATTGCAGGTTGTTCAGACCATATTTCCATAACCCACCTCCTCATCTAAAACTACAAGCAAAAAAGCCAATGTATTTATATATTCTGCACCTTATTTTACCATTCCCTAAAATGAAAAGTGGCCAGTGTGTCAAAATTGCCACACTGACCATAAAACTTTTTTGTCTCTGTTATTCTCGCTCGAACTGATACCCCTCGCCCTTGGATAATGTGATACAATATCCGCTGCCCTCTATTTTTGCCCGCAGGCGCTTGAGCGTACTTCTCAAGGCGTTGCTGTCGCCTGTCATAGGCTGCTTCCACACCTTTTCATACAGATACTCGGCACTGATAAAGCGATCTGCATTCTGTGCGAATAGCAGCAGCAGGGCAAATTCCTTTTGGGTCAGCAGCAAATCGGCTCCGTCCAGCATCGCAACACCCGCCGTCACATCAAGGGATAAGCGGTCACGGGTCAACTTTTCGGGGATTTGTTCCGCCCGGCGCAGAAGAGCCTCCACCCGTGCCAGCAGAACCCCGAAATCATAAGGTTTGGCCAGGTAATCGTCGCCCCCTGCAGTGAGACCCCGCACAACGTCCTCGGTCGTGGTCAGTCCGGTCAGCAGAAGAATAGGCACCTGCGAGTGCCGCCGCAGCTCTGCCATAAAGTCCAGTCCGCTGCCGTCCGGCAGCATAATGTCCAGCACAATCAGATCCGGCATCCGCACCTCAAGAGCTTTGCGAGCCTCCTCAAGGGTCAACGCCTTAACAACTCCATAGCCACGCCGCCTCAGCATACGCTCATTGCCCTGCATGATTTTTTCGTTGTCCTCCACCAGCAAAATCAGCTTTTCGCTCATGCGTCCTCACCTCCAAATTGCCCTTCATAGGCAGGCAGGGCAAATGACACCGACGTACCCCTGCCTTGGCAACTTTCAATCCAAATTCGCCCGCCATGGGATTCCACCACCGTCTTGCACAGATACAGACCGAAGCCGGTGCCGTCGGTGGAAACGCCTCGCTCAAATACATGGGGCAGCAGCTCGGCTGAAATGCCCGTTCCGGTGTCTGTCACCACCACCAAAATTTCACTCCCTGCTTGTTCCGCCCTCAGGGTAACTTCACCCTGGTGGGTGTAGGCAGCCGCATTTTGCAGGAGATTTGCCACCACCTGTGCCAGTAAATCGGCGGTGCCGAATACCGTAAGTCCATTCGCAATGTTCACTTTCAAAAAGTTTCCTCGCTTTTTCAGATGTAGAGAATGCATCTGGGCACTGCTATGCAAGAGGGTGGAAAGATTCACCATCTGCTTCTCGGTGTTTTCAGTCATAGAGGCCAAATTCAGCATTCCGCCAACCATGCGAGCCAGCCGCATGATCTCCTGCTGGGCACTTTGGAGCAGCTCCGCCGCATCTGCGTCCTTTACCGTCTCGTCCATGTCCTCTAAGATTTCTGTAACCGTCTGTATGTTGACTGATATGACCGTCAGCGGTGTACGCATTTCATGGGAAGTGTTGGAGAGAAACTCCGTCTTCGCACGACTGGTTCGCTCCAGGAGATGGTTTTGCACATCCAGTATCTTCTGCTGCTCGTTATATAGTTTAAAGTGGAGGTAGAGCATGGTGCCAAGCACGGCACTGACCGATACAAAGCCTACGATCACATCGGTGAGCAAGTCTTGCTCCGTGTTCCACCCATTTACCCATTCTGGATGGCGAAAGGCGATGATGCAAATAGAAAGGTAGAGTAAAATTTCCAAAGCGGACATCACAATGGCCTTTTTCCCCTCCAGCATCAGGATGGTGAAAGCAACTGCAAACACGAAAAAGCTGGGCATCCCGCTGTTGTATCCGCCAGCCGTGAAAAACATAATGGGAAACAGCACCATAAAAATAGCGACAATGGTAATGAGATAACACCGTTGATACCGACCGCTTCTCTGGGAATAGCAGAGCAGGGCATAGGAGAGCCCTGCTGAAATAAAGTTTACCGCGATATTCCAAAGCCCCACACTTGTCCCTATGCCAATCAATGCCATAGCCAAGCTGATGACAGTGCCGCCCATGGCCAGCACATTAAATAGCCTCACCCGAAAATTGAGGTTCTTATCAAAAAATCTGCTGCGAATAGATGAAAGTAATGGGTTCATATGTCACACCCCTCATTACTACCTGCACGACAACGTCCATTCCCTTTGTGCGCGTCCTCAGGCTTCCCGGCGTCATTGGGGATGAGCCATACATTTGCAATATTCCGCACTCCATCAATACGCTCGCCCATGCAATAGTAATTGATCATCCGAGCGGTTAATCCCCATCTTTCCGCTTCTCTTACACTGATATATTCCATCATGGTTTCCTCTCAATTTCATCTTAACATATTATATTTCTTGCTTAGAAAATAATCAATCGAAAAAATTAGGATCTTAGGAAAATAGACTTTGCATGTAAACCAGTTGTTTTTATTCTGTGCCTTCTGAAATTCTTTTACCAAGCCTTAAACTGCATACTACTATTAACCTCAAACTTATTTATTGTTTTAACAAAAAATATTTCTCCCGGCAAAATTTCACCCTTATCAACCCCTTCCTTTTTTTCAGGAATGAAAAGTATTTTCAATAACCGCAGGACAGGTGAAACGTCCCCGTGTCCTTACGAATGTTTATAAAAATTCCATGAATCTCTACACATATCATCTATTCCATATTGAGCTTTAAATCTTAGCTCAGACTCTGCCTTTTTGGTATCAGCATATACTGCTGCCATATCTCCGGCTCTCCTGGGTGCTATTCTGTAATTTATTTTAATATTGTTTGCACTTTCAAACGCATTAACTACCTGCAACACGCTATAGCCTTTTCCTGTTCCAAGATTGTATGTATACAAACCATTAGCAAATTTAATTTTTTCATATGCTTGTATATGACCTGCAGCCAAGTCATCAACATGTATGTAGTCTCTGACCCCCGTACCGTCAACTGTGTCATAGTCATTGCCGAACACATTCAGGTATGGAAATTCTCCCTTTGCTACCTTGCAAATATATGGCATCAGGTTGTTTGGAACTCCATTTGAATTTTCACCGATAAGCCCGCTTTTATGAGCTCCTATGGGGTTAAAATATCTTAGCAGCACAATACCAAGTCCATTATCCGACACATACAAATCCCTAAGCATGTCTTCAATAACAAGCTTTGTCCTGCCATATGGATTTGTGACTCCAAGGGACGAGCTTTCAGTTATAGGCATTGTTTCAGCAGTACCGTGAACGGATGCCGACGAACTAAAGATAATTTTTTTACAATTATATTTTTTCATTGCCATCAGAAGATTTACTGTTCCTGTTATGTTGTTATTGAAGTATTTCAAAGGTTCTTCAATTGATTCTCCAATTGATTTCAGACCGGCAAAATGAATTACACAATCTATTTGGTTTTGCTGAAATACCCGGTTTAACTTGTTAGTATCCAACAAATCTGTCTGAGAGAATTTTGGCCGCCTGCCGGTTATCTTTTCTATGCTGTCAAGCACATCTTTTTTTGAATTGCAAAGATTATCTAAAATTATTATTTCTTCATTTTGTTCTAATAATTTTACTGCTGTATGTGAACCGATATAGCCGGTTCCACCGGTAATTAAAATCATGTGCTGCTCCTATGGTAGTTAAATTTTGCTACAGTTTATATACACCATCAAAATCACATATATTTCTGGTATCCAATATTAATTTATCCTTTATAAGATGCATATTATTTTTAATGTGAGCATGACCAACCATTATTACTATAATATCTACCTCATTTATAAAATCATCAAAATTCATAAACTGATGTTCAACAATTCTTTCATTTATAAAGGGATCATACACCTTTACCCCAAAGGATAAATTTTCATCCATTCTTTCAAGAAGCTGAAGTGTCGGGCTTTCTCTCGTATCATCCACATTCTCCTTATACGTCAAGCCATACAGACCAACTCTCGACACATCATTTATGTTATGCTCCCTCATAATATCTCTTATTCTCTTTAATACATGGCTAGGCATTGAATCATTTATTTTTCTTGCAGTTAATATAAGATTTGTTAAATCAGGATAATCTCCCACCAAAAACCATGGGTCAACCGAAATACAATGTCCGCCCACCCCGGGACCAGGCTGCAATATATTAACTCTGGGATGCTTATTGGCAGTCCTTATTATTTCATATACATCCATATTATCCTTTCTGCATATTTTAGCCAGTTCATTTGCAAAGGCAATATTAATATCTCTATATGTGTTTTCCACTACTTTAGACATTTCCGCAGACCTTATATCTGTAAGTACAATTTCGGACTTACAAAATTTAGAATAAAGTTCCTTAACTTTTTGACCCGTTTTGGAGTCATCGGTTCCAATAGTCCTTGAGTTGTTTTCAAGCTCATATAGCATATTTCCCGGTATTATTCTTTCCGGAGCATGTGCCAGATGTACATCTTCTCCAATGACAAATCCCTTTTTCTCTATTTCAGGACGTACAAATTTGTCAACAGAGCCGGGTGAAATGGTAGATTCTATTATAATTACCGCACCCTTTTCACACACATCAAGAACTGTCTTTACGGCAGATATCACATATTTAGGGTCAAGCTTCTTGCTTTCCTTTATATAAGGAGTTGGAACCGAAATAATATATGTATCTGATTTTTGATACTCAGTTGAAAACTTAATTCCGTTCAATATAGCTTCCTCAAAAAGCTCATCCAAACCCTTTTCCTTAAAAGTCAGCTTTTTATTTTTTAATGAAGTAATCAATTTTTCATTATAATCTGTACCGACTACCTCCATGCCGCTTTTTGCAAACATCAAAGCAGTGGGTAGTCCTATATATCCTTGTCCTATTACGTTAAGCATTTTAACTCCTTTAGATTACATACCCTTTCAAACATTTAAGTGCTTTTATATAATACTCTTCCTGATAGTGCATAGGTGCCAACCCCCACTTATGCCCGGAATCAGCCACATATCCGTCACATATATCTATAACTTTAGCTTTAGTTAATTTTTTACATAAATAATCATACATATAATCCAACAAACTATTTATCTTGTTGTTATTTTTTATATAGCTCAAACCAAATTTATTTATGTCTCCGAAACTATCTTTATAGTAATCAAGCATCATAGCCCTATGTATTATAATATTTTCACCTTTGTAAACAGAAAGGACTTCCTTACAGAACTTATTCATGTAGTAATCAAGTTCTATGTCCTTTATCATATATTTACAAAAATTTTTTTTCGTAAAAACATTACGCTTGTTTTTTAATACTCTTTCTATCGTCTTTATATTATCCGTAATATCAGCCTTTACAAATTCGGAAGAGCATGTCACGATTGTACCTTCATAATCAACAAGCTTAAACCTTTCATCTATTAAATCAATTATCAGATACTTGCTTCCGTCGTTTCTAAACCTTTCAAAAGTGTTTTTTACCATATCTCCGTATACCTGGTTTTTTTGAAAATCCGACTCTAACTTTATATCATCAATTCTTAGCTTAGCAGGTTCAGATACAGATGATACAACTGACTGACGAGCAACATATGTTTTCAAACTGAAAAAATGTCTGTCAAATTCCAAAAGATCCCTCGAAACACAACTTCCAAAAATACTTACAGGACATTTTACCGGTTCATTTAAGTTGTTTTTATTATTTAAAGGCATATTATTTAAAGACATACTACCTGCTCCCATTGATTAATTGAATCTCTTTATCTATTGTATAGGCTTTGGAGCTTTGATTCCTTACCCTGTCTGCCGCATTTTTTGACATCTTCAAAAATAAGTCCGGGTTATTGTACAATTTCTCAATTCCTTCTGCCATTGAAATATAATCTTCTCCCTCAGCAAGGATACCACAATTATTATCAACAAATTCCGGTATTGCAGTTACAGCATTTGTAACCGGAACTAACCCCGAAGACATAGCTTCATCTCTTGATACTCCCTGGGCATCCATCCTTGTCGGAGTAATAAATATTCCATATTCTTTATGCAATTCAGCAATTTCATCCTGTCTGAGGAATCCTCTTTTCAATTCAATATTTTTAAACCTTTTTAAGGGCTTTAGAACTGAATCAAATAATTCCCCATTACCAACTATTTTAAAATTCAAGTCAGAAAAAAACGGTTTTTTTGATAATTCTAAAATACATTTTACAGTTAAATCATTAGCATACTTATTGCTTGCAAAGGGTCTTATGGATAATATTTTTTTTCTCTGTTCACTTGGTTTTGCTCTATAACTAAATAAATCCGTATCAATACAATTATGAATAACAGAATATTTATTCTCCGGCAATGTGATTTTATTATCTTCAAATATTTCTTCGGCAAAATAATTCGATACAAATACAAAATGAATGTTATACCCACCTATATTATCAAAGATATCCTTCCAAAATTTAAGTCTTATACTTGATTCTGATTTCGCATTTTCCAGTTCACTTTCAGAATTGTAATTATATTCACGCCTCCACCAGGGCTGTATTTCTGCTCCATGCAGCCATACTATAATTCTTATCTTCTTTGGAAAGTTTTGTAATACACTCCACATTTGCCGGTCAAGGAAATGAACACAAACCGTATCAATTGCACCGCTATTCAAAATATCACTCAGAGCCTCACTTTGTCCTTCAATAATATTTATACCTTCAAATTCGCTGAATTCGTCCCCGGCATATATATTCATCCTCATAACATCATAAACATAACCTTCATTTTTATAGCTTTGAACCCTCTTATGAACAAACATATTTCTATAAAGTGAATTGGGTGAAGGATACTGGTTAGTCAATACAAGTACATTGGAACGAGATAAAAAACATCCCCTTTGATTTGAGCTTACGTCAGCGCCAATAAAAATATCAGAAAATTCACAGCTGCCCTTACCTTTAGGTCTGAAGCCCAATTTCATATATACAGCATTTGAAGGCACATCTACCGCTACCAATCTGTTCATTTGTGTAAATACCGGAGATATCTTGTTTTTTGCCTTATCAAAAAACACACATACTCCCGTCAGATCCAAATTTCCGGAGCCGTTAAACATTAACGACATCTTGCCATCTTCAACACATTCCGCTGTTTCAAAGAACTTTTCCATATAAATGTACTTATGAACATCCTCATCCAGATTACTTTCTATAAGTAACTTTTCATTATTCTTTTTATATGAAACCTTTGATTTTGCAGGAATCTTGCTGAATCTAACAATATCATCACATACTATCCTTATCCCATTTGTACTTAATTTGTCATACTTAATATTTTCCGAAACCTGTTCAATATCTTTTAATGTAAGTCCATAGTCGTAAATTACAATATCATCCACAGCAGGGCACGAATCCTGTTTATTTTCTGCACAATAGTTAAACTCATCCACAGAAAACAACCCATCCATATGAATTACGCCCGGAAGGGCAAACTCATATAATGAATTATCAGACACGCTCCCTATTTTAAATATAGAGCGTTCTTTATGTAATTCATTTACATACTTGTACCTGAAATCAGTTTTTTCATCAACTTCCAATACTGCATTAGCACCTTTACAGCAATTTCCCTTACCTATTCCCGAAAAATCACCATACCTTGTTGTCAGTATCAAATCAAGAAAATAGTTGCAGCCATAATAATCATCCGGACTGATAACAGCAATATAATCATCGCTGTTAAATTCTCTTGACAGCTTGTTCCTCGATTCAGCTTCATCTATTATATTAATATCCTCAGAATCAGAATGTATTTGAAAATCATTATCTACAATTATGTACAAACACTTATTTATATAGCTCTGTTTTTTATAGCTTGCAATTATTCTGCCTGCGTCATCCGGATTGTGGGCATAAGCTACGGATTCTATTTCAGGTAATTTCTTTTTCATGCTTTTGCCAAAAACCTTTTTTACTACATAATCCAGCCTGTCTTCATACAAATGGTCCTGCAGAACCTTTCTTAGTCCAAGCAGCCTGTACTTTCTCAAAGCTGCATCATCACCGCAATAATTATTAACATACTTTTCCAGCGTATCTTCATCATTAGTACATATTGTCAAGTCACCAAAATAGTTTTTCAGACCCCTTGAGTAGTTACCCACCGTTACAGTATTTGAAGCCATCATTTCAAAAACCCTGCGGGCAAACATTGTTTGAGACTGACTGATGGAATTCATGTTAATGCCGAAATTATAACCCTTGTATGCTATATCTATTTCACCCGGATCAAGCCCACCCAATATATATTTATTGTAGAAGGAGGGAAATGCATGCTCCGGTCTGGCATTTTTATAATTCCTGTCATAAATATCAAAACCCTTGGTATTTATAAAAAATTCCGCAAATTTATCGAATACTTCTGCTCTTTCCTTATACCTGTGATAATATGCACCCGCAAAGCAATATTTATCTTTCCTTTGGAATTTTTCAATAGGATTATGTATTTCAGGCTGAGCCGCAAAATGCAGGTGATACACATTGTCATGCCTTAAAGTTTCTTTGTACTTCTTAATGCAGTCTATATCTGTTGTAAAAACAAAGTCAGCCATCCTTGCGGCAGCCATGAAAACATCCGTATATACAGGGTCCTCTTTATTCCAAAAAACAACAGGTATTCCTTTGTCCCGGCAATAGCAGGTCATTTCAAAATATTCTTTGCTTCCGTTGGCAATTTTCTTGTACCACAGCCCGTTTTTCCCTTGCCATGCGGATTCAATAAACAATAAATGGGGAACAAACTCATCTATTTCTTTTTTCCAACCTTTCGGAGTCAGTTCAAACAGTCTGCACTCATACCGATAGCTGTCCAGCGTAAACCTGTCCATAACACAGGCAACCCTCAGCTCTTTTAAACCATTGCAGTTTAAATTGAACTCAGGCTTATAATCAACATCAACCCTGTCAATTTCATCCATATCCTTACCGTACCTTGCCAAAAGGTTTCTTAATTTTTTTTTGCTTTCATCTATTTGTTTTAACTTTTCATCGATCATTTTTGTATCAATTGCCATGCTCTTCACCAGTCATCTTTTTAATTTATTCTTACATCTTTTCAGCAGCCTGTAAGCCTTCAGGCCGATTTTTCCCAGCCACGTGTCAGTAATTTTAGAAAGCTTTCTTTTGTATTCAGAATTTTCAGCCTTCAAATAGCTGTTTTGGACCTCAAGTTTTTGTATACTGGACTTAAGGCTTTTTATAAGCTCTTCTTCATTCTTCAGCTCCTGATAATATTCCGTTAAATCATTTATATGCAGACCTTTTTCTTCTTCGTATTGTTTTTGCAAAATCTGATTTTTTTCGTTTAACTGTTTAAGTTCTATGTCATATTTATCTTTCAGCCCGACATAATTCGACTTTATTTCATCATTTTCCTTTATTTTTTTATTTAATGCTTCATTTCTGACTTCCAGCCACTGTTTTGAAGTAATATAATTTTTATAATATATGTTTGTCCTGTTTAAATTGTAAAACATGGCATTTAATACTTTATAATAATCAACTTCATCAATTTTGTCATGCCTGCACTCATTAAGCAAAAGCACATTAAACCCCTCTATATCAGAAATTACATAACCAAGAGGAATAAGAATATCAAATATCTGTTTAAATGTTTCCGTCCCTACTTCAATCCATAAATCCGGTTTATGCCTGTCCAGTATCTTTTCCATTCCCTTTATAACAGATAATTCAAAACCCTCTACATCAATTTTAATAAAATCAACAGAGTTTATATTATTTTCTCCAACAAAGCTGTCTAAATCAATTATTTCTATTGTCCCGGAACTTAATTCATCTTCATATTTCAATGAGGTGGCGCCATAATTTGAATCATCAAAACTTTGTACCGATGCCCTTCCTTTCCTCTCTCCAACACCTTTATTTATTGTTCTGACACTTTTAATCCCATTTTTTTCAATATTACTTTTAAGTCTTTCAAAACTTGGTAAATACGGCTCGAATGAGTAAATCACATCTGGGCTAAGTTTTTCCCACCAATAAATTGTATGATTCCCCAAATTAGCCCCAACATCAAAAATTACTTTTGCATTGTCTAAGTATTTATTCCAGCTATTTAAAATTTCATATTCATAATAATTATTTGTTTTACTGATTGTCTGGAAAACATAGTCGCTGTCAAAGCCCTCAATGACCATTTTCCCTATTTTTGTGCTTGATATAGGCATTTTAACTACTTCCTTAAGTATTTGTTCTGATAATCTTCAAGAACAGGGTTAAATACAGACCGTTCCGGCGATGTCATTCCGTTAAATTCTCTTGCAAAACCGCAATAGGGCATTATAATATCTTCAGGTTTTTCAATGCCCAGTATTTTACCTTTATGAAGCCACATTACCCTGTCGCAGAATGTCTCCATTTGACTTACAGAATGGCTTACAAACAATATTGTTTTCCCATTATGCTTGAATTCATCCATCTTTGCCAGACATTTGTCGGTAAAGCTGTTGTCCCCTACCGCCAGTGCCTCATCTATTATTAAAATATCAGGGTTGATGTGGACGGATATGGCAAACCCCAGTCTCGAACGCATGCCGCTGGAATATGTCCTCAAAGGCTGATTAATATGTATCCCTATATCAGCAAAATTTATTATGTCTTCCTGTATTTCACTTATCTCCCTTTTGCTGAATCCAAGCAATGTACACTTATATTTAATATTTTCTACACCTGTAAGCTGATTTTCCATCCCTGCACCTGCGGAAAGCATACTCACATCACCGTTGACTGTAACCGTACCTTCCGTAGGGTAGGTTATTCCTGATATAATACTTGCCAGGGTTGATTTTCCTGAACCATTCAGCCCAATAATCCCTAATATCGTTCCTTTTTCAACCTTTAAGTTAATACAGGAAAGAGCGGCAAATTCCTCAGGCTTGAAGCTGTTAAACAGTAGACCCTTTAACTTCTCCGAGTCCCTTTTGTAAAGGGGGTACTTCTTAAATAGATTAACACATTCAATCGTTACATTGCTTTCATTTTTTTCATTACCTTCGTTTCTTTTATTGCTTTCATTTTTTTCAACGTTTCCCATTCCATACCCCTATATTAAATCAATAAATTTTTCCCTGAATTTCATATGCACATTGCAGCCTATTACAAACAAAACAACCGTTACTATCCAGAAATATATACCCTGTTTCCAGTGCCATTCAAGTCCTCGTCCATACAATATGCAATCCCTGTAACCGTCAATTATATAAGCAAGGGGATTTAATTTAAGTATAAATCTAAGGTGCTCCGGAAGATTTTCCTGACTCCAGACAACCGGTGTAATATAAAACAACAATCTTACAACGGAATTTAAGATTTTTTGAAAATCCCTGAACACTACTGTAACAGAGGATGCAAATAAGGAAAACCCAATTAAAAATGCAATACTGCATAATATATAATAAGGAAGCTGAAATGTATATATACTGACACTATAGCCCGAAATAAATATTACCAGAAATACTACAACCATGGATAGCAGATGACTGAATAGGGCAGTAATAACAGCCTTTACAGGAACTATTGACAATGGTATATACATCCTCTTAAGCACCCCGCTGTAGGCATATATGGAATTTGACGAAGACAGCATGGCTGTGCTTATATAAAACCATGGTATAATTCCTACTATCATCCAAATTATATAGGGATAATCCCCTCTTGGTGCAGCCGCATTTAAACCAATAGCAAAAACAAACCAATACACAAATATCTGCAAAGCAGGATTTATAAAATTCCATAAAAAACCTAAATACGTTCCGTTATTCTGTGACTTTAATTCATATGATGCCAACCTCATTGTTCTTATGCGGTTATTATAATTTTCCATAATAACCGTTCTTATATTATCTATCATAACTTTTCCTTCAGATCAGTAATTCAAATTAAATATTTTTTCGTGTTAATACTATCATCATTTAAGATAGTTTTCAATTTCTTTATGCTGAACACAGTATTTATATTGCTGCTGTCAGTTATATACTCATAAGCAGGCGACCCGATCCTTATGCCGGTATCTTCATCAATGTAGGAAAAATGCCCTATAGCCGATTCTATATCCATGTTGCTTATATTGTTAAAATCAACTAAAATAAAATATCCGCAGTCACTGCTTTCACACATTTCATACATAGTAAAAACACTTCCATCCAATGATGTAAACACCGAGTCATTTTGAACATATCCTTTTTTATTCGCGCAGTCGATTGTGCCAAAATGCGCTCTGCATCTGCACATATCCTCGTTTCTATATATAACCGCTATTCCGCTTTCCATATCTTTGTAATCTATATTGACTGTATCCAGTACTTGCTCCAGCCTCTTTTTACAGGTATGCTTCTTAAATACCCTGTCCACATTTCTCCTGCATTTTTCCTGAATAAGACCGATATCAAAATTCTCCCCCAAAAACCATACATCATCCCCAAACAGTTGTTTCATGCCCTTTGATTTATTGCTGATAACACAAGTATTACACGCCATGGTTTCAAATACTCTTCGGGCAAACATTGTTTCAGATTCGGTAACTGTATTTATATTTATTGCATATTTAGATTCTTTCACAATATGGTTAAGCCTGGTAAATTCAACCGACTTGCTTATATATTCCTTATATTTATCCGGAAACATATTAACAGGATTACCTGTATTATAATTTCTGTCATATATTTTAAGATTCATTTTATTCTGAATAGCAAACTCTAAAATATTCTCCAAATCCCTGCACCTTTCAGGCTGATCCGAATACCAGCTTCCCGCAAATATGCAGGAATCTTCTTTTACACTACTACATGACGGATTGTACAACTTCGGAGAAAAGCCAAACATCAAAACCTCAACATTTTGGTGTCCTGATAGTTTATACTTATCAGCACACTCTCTGTCAGTAGTAAATATATAATCAAAATGCATTGCCGTATCAACAAAATTATATACTTCATGATTAAAAAAGGTAGGGTCCTCCTTATTCCAGAACACTGTTTTTACATTATTCCTTTTACAGTAATCAAGAATTTGAAACAATACCTTCCTATTTTCAAATTTTAATTTATTATTTTTATAAACCCTCCCCCTCCAGCAATCCTTATATTCGTCAATACCCGACCAGGTCGATTCACAAAACAATAAATCCGGTTTAAAGCTTTTCATTGTATCAACCCAGTTATGAGGTGACAAAAAAACGCAGTCACATTCAAGGCTAAAACACCTGTAGGTCATTTCGTCACAAATAAATGCAGCCTTGATTTTAGTAATATCCCTAAATTCCTCTTTCTCATACGTTTTATCTGTTTGCATATCATACTCAGTATACCTGCATGGTCTCATGTCCCTTTCAAAAATCGGGAATACATAGATGTATATATAATTAACCATGTTAACAATGATATCATTATTTTGTAATTTTTTATATACAGAATACACAATTTTCTTTATTTTTTCTTTATCAGCCATCCCAGGCTCCTTATAATTAATTTATTTGTTTAAATACTGTGGCTTTTATATAGCAGATGCACTATAATAAATGTAAACAAACAAACGAGAGGACAATGATGAATCCCTTTTTTTCTGTAATCATACCTGCATATAACGCTGGAAAAACACTTTCATACACATTAGACAGCTTACTGTCTCAGTCATGTCAGGACTTTGAGGTTATACTGATAAACGACTGCTCTGACGATAAAACCCCTGAAATAATTGAAAAATATAAAAATAAATTTAAAAACCTTACTGTCATAAACAACACTCAAAATATAGGGGTTGCCACATCAAGAAATAAAGGAGCAGAATCCTCCCAAGGCGAGTACATAGCCTTTCTTGACAGTGATGACCTATGGCATCCAAACAAGCTGAAAATCCAGAAACAGGCAATTATTTCAACAGGCTGCAGCATATGCTGCTGCTCCTACAGTTTTATTAACGAGTTAAATCAAAGTATAAAAACCGACTACATAGTGCCCGAAAAAATTACATACAAAATGCTGTTAAAAGAAAATTATATAGGCTGCTCCAGCGTAGTTATAGAAAAAAAACTGTTTCTTAATAATAAAATGGATAGCATATATTATCATGAAGATTATTCCCTATGGCTATCTCTTACAAGAAATAATACTTATATTACCGGAATTAAAGACGTGCTCATGGTATACAGAATAAGCTCCGACAGCAGGTCCTTTAATAAATTCAATGCTGCTGTAAACAGATATAAAATATACCGCAGACAAGAAAAAATGGGAATTGTGAAATCTTCAATTTATTTTTTAAATTACAGCATTAATGGTATTAAGAAAAAACTATTATAAACCCTCAGGCTTCTTTATTATCTTTAATAAAAAACATTTCTCCCGGCAAAACTTCACCCTTATCAACCCCTTCCGCTTTTTCCGGTATGAAAAGTATTTTCAGCGTCATAAGAAGAAGCTTTATATCCAGCACCAGAGAATAATTCTCTATATACAATAAATCAAGCTTAAGCTTGTCGTATGCCGTAGTGTTATACTTGCCCAGCACCTGGGCATATCCTGTAATTCCGGCATTCACCTTTGTTCTGAAGTTAAACTCAGGTATAATTTCAGCATATTTCCCAGCTATTTCCGGACGCTCAGGCCGAGGTCCCACCAATGACATATCCCCGCACAAAACATTGAATAACTGAGGTAACTCGTCCAGGCGTATTTTCCTTATGACCCTTCCCACAGAAGTAATTCGTTCATCATTTTTGCTTGCCAGCCTGGCAACACCATCCTTTTCAGCATCTGTAACCATACTTCTGAATTTATAAATCGTGAAAATCCTATTGTCAATCGTCAGTCTTTCCTGTTTAAAAAGAACCGGACCTCCATCACTGAATTTGATTGCAGCAGATACAACGATCATAATCGGAGAAGTCAAAACAACAAGAAGCAATGAACCCATTATATCAACCATTCTCTTAACCAATCTCTGTTCATATGACAACCCTTCATTTTTACATATTAATAAGGGAGTGTCAAACAGATGAAGCCTGTCAGAAGAACCCACAATAATATCCGATATCTTAGGAGTAACATATACCTTCAATGAATTAGTATAACAATACTTCAATATCTTGTTCCTGAGGTGCGATTCAATATCATAAAGCATAACCGCATCATAATCACAACCACTGATATTTTCCACTATGGCATCCTCTCCCATAAATATGCTCAGCATTTCACAAATATTATACTTGTCAGGTCTCATGCTTAATTTTTTAATAAATACCGAAACATCCTCATTTCCATATATAATGACAACCTTCATGGCAGAATTATGCTTAAAATACACCTTATTGGATATATAAGCCCAAAGTATTGTAACAAGAGCCTGTACAATTGTCATAACCACAATACCGACAATATTAAGCATTTCCCTGGCAATAAGAGATATTTGAAAATATGTTATTATATTTACAAATATAATAGAAATTATCTGGGAGTATATTACGTCGGACACCCTGTAATACCCTATTTTAAAACCGCCGTAAATGTTGGAAAATGACACAAACAGCAATAAATATACAGATATTAGAAGCAAAGTTCCTTTCTCATAAAAAGGATCCGCTATTTTAAATTTATAAAAAGTATACCAGGTAAACAAAAATAATACCGAATGAATAACAACAATTATAAATGTTGCAAAAGATGAAACAAAATTACTGTTTTTTTTACGCTTCTCCAAACTCTCACATCCCAGCCAATCTTACTTGATTAATCCTGCCTTAGTTAGTGTTACTCCCACACAGTTATGACTGTGTTTTATTCCTGATAACCTATGAATTCTTTCAACAAAGCCTTATTTTCAGGCAAATCAGGCACCAGTACAGACATGCCGTCAATTGTGTCCGGCTTAAATTTTCCGTCTGCAGGTATACGGAATGTATCTATACCCGACACATCCATCAGAATCACTCTGCTGACAAGCCCTAAAATTTGTGAATTAGTTAAGTCCGTGGTTATCAAAGGTAAAATTTCATCTGCCAGATCCATTAATTCTGTTACTCCTAAACCCTTGACTTTGAAAAACATAGCCGTAAGCATGTTTCTCTGCCGTTCCGTACGCTCGTAGTCATCATTTCCCACATATCTTATTCTGGCATATTCCAAAGCTGTCTCGCCTGTGAGAGTGCTTATTCCTTCGGTAAGGCTCAGTTTGCACTTCTTGTTTAAATAATACGCCTCATCCCTGTTAAGTTCAATATCCACTCCACCTATTTT
>ENA-UOOK01001385-UOOK01001385.1-fermentation-metagenome-genome-assembly--contig:-NODE-1385-length-31903-cov-5.796691_pt1 | contig 31903 bp, 39 predicted proteins | sample MGYA00245777_ERZ724023 | MGnify/ENA primary metagenome ERZ724023 (study PRJEB28704, sample SAMN03018312) | fermentation metagenome | biome: anthropogenic terrestrial biome; feature: soil; material...
AAAATTATATCATCAATATGGGTTATCTGAAACTTTAAGAACTTTGCCGCTGCTTTCTAATACTTGCTGTTGTCACTTAGCTTTTGTATAAGATACTCGCATTCTGCTACTTGCTTCTTAAGCTTGGCAATTGCCTTGGCATTCTTTTTTGTCTGCTGTTCAAGCTTGCTTACTTTAGCCTGCAACTCTTCACTAGTCATAGTGTACCCCCTTTAAATAATAGCAAAAAAGTACAGTATGAACACCCAAAAAGCAAACCATAGGAAGCTTCCTAAGAGGCTTACTAGTTCCTTAGCTCTACTGCTCATATGTACCTCCTTACTCATACTCTACATAGTAGAATCTCTTTTTGCTTTAATAGCATCAAATCTCTCTTGACTTAGTGAGCCTAGTTGTACAAGTTTAGACTCAACCTTGTCAAGGATATTTTGTCTATTTTCTTCATTACCTACAAAGTCAGTACAATTACCATCAATAATAAGTAGAGGTGAAATAGCATAGGTAGATACCCAATCTTTATATCTATCAATTAAATCTTTGTAGTAACCAATAAGAGAACTGTCCTCCTTGACTTGCTCATACTTTCTGCCACGCTTTGCAATGCGCTTAAGCATAGTATCATAGTTCACATAAATATAAATCATTAAGTCTGGTGCTTTCTTATGTGAGGCATAAGGTAGTTCTTCCATCATATTATCAAACAAGTTCTTGTAGATATCCCACTCAACCTTGGAAGTATGCCCCTGCTCATAGTTCATTTTCATAAAGATAGAGTCCTCATAAATAGAACGGTCAAGTACATTATTATCCTCTTGCATAGCTTCCTTAATGCTCTTAAACCGCATGTTAAGGAAGTATATTTGCAATAAGAAAGCATAAGGGTTAGTTTTAGCTAAGCCCTCCTCTACTCTCTTATTACCTTTATAGAACAAAGGGAGTACAGGGTTATCCTTTACTGGTTCATAAAAGGCTTTACTCCCCAAGTCCTCACTAAGTATCTTTGTTAAACTACTTTTGCCACAACCAATTACACCACTTGCTGTTATCAACACTATGTGCTCCTATTTATTATCTTTTGTAGTTTGACTATTTTTATCAGTTACTTCTTTGCTAGGGAGCAAATTGATGTAATTAAGAATTGCATAGCCTGCTGCATCTTTCCATGTGTCAAGTAAGCTTTCATCAGTCACTTCATGCTTACCTGCTTCTTTAGTAAGGTTCTTAATTCTATTTACTTTATCGAGAAAACGTGTAAGACCTGTGATAGGACCTAGTTCCCTAAAGGTATTGCCAAATGAGTCACCATAATCTCTATTCTTCTTGATAAGTGTAACCATTAACTGATTGCAGGCTTTGGCAATATCCTTTTCTGCCTTATTGGCTAACTTAATATCACAAGATTGATCCTTAGCTTCTGCACATTTACAGCCATTAGCTTTTTCAGCATATAGTGGCATTACCTTATCTGTATCATCTGATTCTTTAGGCTTTTCTTCATATGAATAAGCATCAGTGCTTAAGACCCTAGTAAGTTCCTCACCCCTATAGATATTGTTAGTGCCTTTTAACCTATAATATACATTTCCATTAATACTAATAATTGCATCAATCTTATATGCTGAGGCATCTACTCCTTCTTTCAATGCCACTGCATTAATCTTTACATAGTCACCGACATCAAACATTGCTGTTTCCATTTATTTACATCGCTTTCTACTAATAGTATATTTGCTAAAACACTGAAACTGGAAAATTAATATTGCTTGGCATATGATTAAAGTTATAGTCTTTTATCTTACTCAAGTCGTCACCATTGCCTACGTCATAGATTGCAGTTACACCAGCCAGCATTAAGTTCATTTCATATTCCTTACTTGGCTTAGTATGGACTAAGTACAAGATTACTGGCTTATTCATTGCTCGCATCCAACCAATTTCAAAGCAACAACCGGGATCTTCCTTGTCCATATCATATAAGAAGATGGCTGCGTCTGATGTTGTCATTGCAGTAAGATCATTTTGTATAGTATTTTGTATCCATTCACGGCTGCCAAAAATTCCTTTAGGATTTGCCAAGGTCACACCTTTATATTGATGTTGGAAGGGTTGGTGTACTACTTGCACTGTGGCATTATTATTCAGCTCTTGTGCTGCATTTTCAACAAGTTCACGTTGTCTATCAGTAAACCATGGAGCACCTAAGTATACCTTTACTGATGCTATTTTATCTAAACTTTTATCAATTTGCATTCTAATTTCATCTCTCTTGAATACAGTGTGAATACTGGGCCTTACTATCATTGTACAATTTATCCCAGCAAACTCTGCAATATACATGGAACTGAGCATCACCAATTACAGTATTACACTTACTGTCTGTATCAAATGTAGAAGTCACCATAAAGTGATCTTTTGTTTCAAGTGAATTACATGTAGCTTTATTATTACATTTCTCACAAACTGCCTTAACTTCATGAATACTATCTGCAATCTCAAGCCAAGCTACAGTTCCTTTAAATAAGTGGTTTCTAAAGTCTTTTAGCAAGCCAAAGCCATATACTGATACTTTAGGAATAGTTGAATATTTCTCAAGCATATAAATAAAGGACGGCTTGAAGAACTGTGCCTCGTCTACTAAGACAACACTATTGTTTTGTCTTGCCTTTTCTACAATGGCTGCTGCTAACTTCTCATCTTCTTTAGAAGATAGTTCATTGCTTACAGTTACATCTGCCTTTTGCTTAACACCGATACGAGACTCTACATAAGCAGTCCGTGTATCAATAGCTGGTCTAATGATGACTGCCTTTCGTCCTACCTTTGCATAGTTGTAAGCCATAGTAAGCAATTTTAAAGTCTTGTTACTACCCATAACCCCATAATAGTAATAAATACCCATTACGTAACCTTTCTCTAATAGTGTTTATTAGCTAAATTTTGCTTTTTACTATAATGAAATATCTTGCAACTTCCATAGTCAGCTCTGCCATAGAACTCTCATTAAGATTTGTAGAGCCATTGCCTATGTCCCAAATAATGCCTGCTGTGACTGCACCTGATGAGTAAATGACCCTTGCAAAGTATATTAAGCGTTCCTTGCTCTCTTTATTCAGCCCTTTATCCGCATTTGGGCCCCAGTAGATTGCATAAGTAGGGCAAGTACCTACATGCGCTGGTGTATACTCTAGTACCATATAGCCACGCTTAATCAAGTAGTCTAAAGCTTCCTTTACCTTGCTGGCTTTAACATGCAAGTTAGAAGTATCAAGCACAGCATAGTCTTTTTGATGCTTAACTGCATACTTTATGCAATGGAAAATATACTTTCTATCTTTCCTATTAAGTATATCCTCGCTAGGTACATACAGCGTAGCCATAACATTTGAACTAGGTATGTTAGCTGTAAAAGCAGTTTTACTATTTATCTTAGCCTGCTTCCACTTATGCCTTAGCCACTGTTTTAATTTTTTCATTTGTATACCTCCTTTCTATATAATTCATTTAACAGTACTAAGCTTACTATACCAGCTAAGCTAAATCAATGGTTTTTGCAAAATAAGTTCAAAATAAGTGGAAAATTAGACAAAAATAGGCTTAAGGCGATACACCCTAAGCCTATCTGCATATTTAAAACTACAAAGAGATTTTTACTTTAGATCCATTAATGTATTTTCCAGTCTTTTCATTGCCTACCATCAAGTACTTGCCCTTTCTACCATGTACAAGCCATCTGGTACCTTTTGGCAAGTGCTTAATTCCTTTAGCACCACCATTGAGTTCATTTTGAGTATAGAGAGAGTCACTAGTTACATAAGCAACAGCTTTCGTACCATTCTCTGCAATGCCATTGAGTCTAAGCAAAGCACTTCTACTATCTATCCATTGACCACTGCCTACATGCAAAGCTCCGTCTTTATTGTCATAGACCAGCCAATTCGTATTGTATTTAAGCTTCTTGCCTGTTGATTTCTTAAGATCTGAGCTCTTATAAACAATTGCACCTCTAGACTTGGTAATTAGACAACCACCATAAACATTATAAGGTACTTTTACATGCCATGTTGACAAATTCTGTTCATCTTCTTCCTTACTTGCAGTGGAAGAGCCACTGCTTGTAGCTTTACCCTTTGCCAGAGCATCCCAGTCACTACCTGAGCCATAGAATACGTTAAAGTCTAAGTTGCCTGCAAAGCCATTTAAGCGTCCATAGCCTGTATATTGAAATACAGTAGCTGACTTCCAGTGTCTTGTAGAACCATACATAGAACGTGCATGATATCCATAGACAGGGTTATAGTTGTTATACTGAGCCACCCACAGCTTAGCCTTATTAGGGATATCACCCCAAGACAAGTAGTTCTCGCTTGATAAAGCTGTATACACCATAGGGCGTACGCCAAGTACATTATATACATAGTCAAGCCAATGACTAAGCCAGCCAATATTTCCTTGTGTAGCATACTGAGCTTCAAAATCTACTGCCAAGACTGCTTTTCCTACCAAGCCATATCTCTTGACCTCATGAATAAAGTTGTCTGCTTCCTGCTTGTAGCTTCCAGCAAGAGTAGCAAAATGGTATAGACCAACTCTTTTACTACCTAAATGCTTTACTTGATAGTCCAGATAAGCGTTTCTGCTTAGGCCATTAGTAGCTTGGATAATAACAAAGTCAGCAGATACAGCTTTAGAGTTAAAACCAGCCTGCCAATTTGATATATCTATTCCATGAAGCATTTAGTCACCCTTTCCTGCATTGGTTACAGTCTTAGTTGCTTCTACATCTGGTTTGGCTTCAACAGCTGATTTGACTTCAATAGGCTTAGTTTCCACTGGAGTAACTACTGGATTTTGTGCTTCAAGATTTTGTACAGGAGCCTCACCTACATTAGTATCACCTTTACCATCTACTGATACTGGATCTGCTGGTACTTCTTGAAGTACATTTTCTACATCTGATACAGTCTTATCAATTACAGGAGCAACCTTATCGACTGAACCTGCAACAGACTTACCTGCTTGACTTGCTTGGTATGCAGACTCAACAAAGCTAGAAATAATTGGGTCCAAGTTGTCTGCATCTACATGGAAAAACTTTAAGTAGCCTTCAATTTCTTCTATAGCTTTATTCTTCTTGTCTTCACCTGACAAGTCCAAAGTGCTCATTTCAGTTACGACAGGTTTAGCTAAGCTATTGATAGTATCTAAAATATCAACTGCTCTTTTATGCTTTACTGCCAATTTCTCCAATTGCTTACTTGAATGAGCATAGAGTGCTGTGTAGATAAAAGCAAAGCCCACTACAACCCAAACAATAAGCTGAATATAAGTATTAATACTGTGCATTAAACAAATCCTCCTAGGTTTTTACTATATAGTATTAGGTCTTACACTAATATTATAGCATCTAACCCATGGTTGCTTGCCAAGTACAGCTAGTCCTGTGTCAGCATGAGCTGGTCTGTTACTTTAGAAGTCAAGATGCAAGTATCTTCGTATATTTTTCCTGCCTCATCATTGGTTTTAATAGCCTTTTTTACCAAGGATAAAGCCAACTCAAGGGTTACAAGAGCATAGAGGTACTTTTCCTTACGCATAGAAGATAGAGGTACTGTAAGCCCGTCTATGAGCTTTAAAGCTACTGTAGCTTCTGCCAAACCTTGAACTTTTTCATTTAAGTCTAAGGTAGCATCCCCTCTATTTACCTTTGAGTTACTATAAATGGCTCCTAAATCTGAAATTTCCTTTTTGATGTTGGTTAGTTCTTGTCTAAACATTACTATGTCCCCTAAAATTGTATTATTTTGCTAACTTACACAGTATACACCAATACTATTGCATAGGCAAGCTAAAATTTTAATAGACAATGCTTTTACTACTTGTGCTTAGCAAAAAATGTGGTATACTATTAATAGAACAACTTTAGTGGTGGACAGTTCTTAGAAACATCCCTACATACAGTTGAGTCTTAACCAAACAGCACAGTCCATCGTGACCATCGGCTCTTGGCAAAAAGTGCAAGATAAAAACTTGTCAATTGAATAGAGTCCTACAAACTCGGAGCTGGTGTCTCCATTATCAAAACACTTGAGAGCAGAACATTGCTCAAAAAGGGAGGTCAACTTCTCCCTTAAACAAGAAGTGCGCAACCATATTCGGCAGAGATATCAAAAGCTGGGTATGGCGTAAAGTGGTGTAGATTAACCATATAACTACACAATAAGCTAGGCTACAGTTAAGTAGTCTGGAAGTCCTAAACTTGCCTGTGTGTAAATAGCATGGGGTATCAAGCATGGAAATTAATGGTGACGGGATTCAGCCAGTATAAGTTAACTCGAAAGAGCCAGTTGCCCAAAAACAGTAAAATGTTACTCTAAGTAGAACTGCATGAAGCAAGTCAACTACGAACGGGGTCAGAGCTTATACTTGGTCATCTGTCAGAAGTCTTAACAGAATATAACGAAAGTAATCTACATTGGACAGAGAATATGTGTAGATGACGTTTCATTAAGATTGATATTCCTCATTTTTTAGGTATCAGTCTTGAGAGTCAATATGTTAAGAGACATGCTTGGAACGACATGTCAAGCGTGATATCCAACGATTCTGTGAACGGCTCCATACTGAGTAGCTATTCAGAGTCAGACTTTCTTCTAGTGTTTAAGTAGCTATGTTTATTTGATATAGTTATTTATCCTTATACACTATAACTCTATAGTTTTCTGTATACCGATGAATGAGTATAGCTCTTATTTATATTTTTAACATGCACTAGGAAAAGTCTGCCTCAAGCAGTTCACTCACCACCTGAGTAGCTGGTTTTATAGACAGCAAGTATAAATGGTTTCTTAAGTATGCTGCATGTGCAGTGATTTGATTTTTAATCACAATCACAAATATGCAACAAAGATTAAGCTGTTGTCAGCTTACGAGGTTTGGGCAAGTAGCCCATGTATGGCTAAGACATAATGGCTTCTAAGCAGTAACTTAAGTAATGGAATAAGAATACTTACTTACAATAAAGGAAAATACCTAAGATAGCTTTGTACAGGAAAAGAATAAGCATATTGTTCGTGTTTCCTAAGAGTCAATACTCATAAAACATATGCATTGCTTAAGAATAATCTTATTAGACACAACTTATAAAGATAGATAAGAATAAGCATATTGATTGCTATAGATGCTATTAAGAATAGATAATTAGGAAAATAGTTATTATAGTAATAGTATGCTTTATTTTGTTCCTTATTAGTTAGGAGAGTGGTTACTTACTTATTATGATGTCATTATTGATTTACTTAGCCTTAAAAGTATAGTATAATTATTAGTATAATAACTAAGTTAAGCTATATTCAATTGATTTATTTAAAAGAAAGTATGGCTTTAACTTATTAACTCAATTATATAGTAAATCTAATAAGAGTATTCAAATGAAAGCTAAGTATTTTGCAATTAAGAAGGGAACTAAAACTGGTATATTTTATTCAACATGGGATATTGTTCAATCCTATGTATTAGGATATCATCATGCCATCTATAGAGCATTTAAGACTAAGGATAAGGCAGAGAAATTTCTTAATGGTGGTTATAAGTAATTAAAATGCCAGCCATTTATTATAAAATCTATATTTTTACTAATTTTGGTATTGGTAAAATCCAAGGTATAATTATTAAAGCTGATGATGACTCTAATAGATAAATGCTATTGTGTAGCACGAAAATCAAAAAAAGTCAATTCTTTTCTTTTTCTTTTTAAATCAGTAAAAGAATGGTTCTAAACATTGATATAATGGCATCCCTTTCTTTTCTTTTTCTTTTACTTATAGGTGAACTTATGGATTTTATTAATTTTGTTAAAGACGTAGATGCTCTTGAATTTACCAATCCTAAAGAAGACTTGCATTTGGAATTCAAGACAGCAAGTTGGAAATTACCTCAAAATATATGGGAAACAGTAAGTTCATTTTCTAATACAGATGGAGGTCTTATTGTATTAGGTGTAGATGAACCTAAGTCACATCATTATAGAATTGTGGGCGTTGACCAGCCTGATGATGTAATAAAGGAATTGTTTAATGGTAATAGCAATTCTATGATAATTAATAAACCCGTAATTCAAGATTCTGATGTTAAAATTACTACATTTAAAGGTAAGACATTAATTCAAATCAAAATATTTCCGGCACAATTCTCTGATAAGCCAATTACTTTTAAAGATAAAACTTATATGAGAACCAATGACGGAAATCGCTTTGCTACACATGATCAATTGAAATATTTGTATGCTGAAAGCCAAGACCAAGTTGACACTAGATTATTTGAAAATTTTGATTGGGATAGTGACTTAACTCTAGAGGATCTTGCTGATTATCGTAAAAAGTTAGAAAAGGTAGAAGATTCAGATAGCATATCAAAATCAGACCACGAGCTTTTGATAGATATTGGAGTGTTGAGACGTGATAGACGTTCTTCAAGTAAAGAATGTAAATTAACAGAAGGCGGTTTATTATTTTTTGGTAAATTTATGTCGATAAAGAATATTTTGAAGTAGCTAAAAAAAGAATCAATGAAGCTTAGCTATTTTTAGTTGGAGGGGTGAAGCCGGTTGAGTAGCCAGAAGCTAACAATCAAACAAAAAAGTTTACAGATGAATACATTAAGACCAGCAACACTTCTGAAAGCTATAAAAAGCATATGCCATTAAGCATAGGCTTTTTTGATGTCTTTTCATTTAAAAGCATAGTATTGAGAGGAGCATTCTATGGCTTTTAAAAATACTTAGGTTAATACTTAATACTCTAATGCAGTTATAAAAAAACAAAAATAAAATAAAAGTGTAAAAAAGTATTGCATTTTTAATTTAAAGTGATATTATAGTGGTGTAAAGAAATAAAGGGAAAATATAAGAGAAGGTGAAAAATATTGGCAAGATCAGAAGCTTTAAAAAGGGCACAAAAAAGATACTATGAAACGCACAAGGAAGAAATGAAGCGAAATATGTATAAATCACATGCTAAGCACTTTGTTTTAGACTATGACCCAACAAGAGAAGAATTGCTTAAATTAAAAAAATTAATAGAAGAAAAATTGGAAAAAATCTAGTTTTTCTATTTACTTTTGTATAAAAAATAAAATAAAAGTGTAAAAAAGTATTGTATTTTTAATTTAAAGTGATATTATAGTGGTGTAAAGAAATAAAAGGAAAATATAAGAGGAGGTAAAAAATGAAGAACGTAGTTAGAGAAGACGCTAATGAAGTTTTAGAAGCTTTAATTGACCAAAAAGGGCTCAAAAAGGGCTTTATCGCCAAAAAGCTTGGAATGTCCCCACAAAATTTAACGAACACTATTCATAGAGGAAGAGTAAAGGCCGACCTTGTTTTTAAAGTATCAAAGGTTTTAGACGTAAATCCAAGTATCTTTTTGAATGAACCATACTCGGATTTCTTGAAGAAATAGGAGGGAAAAAATGAAGAAGTTTAATGACTTTTTTAATGATCTGTTTGATTTTGAACATTGGCTAAAGCCGTGGCAGTCAATTGCAATCATAACAGTATACGTTCTACTTTTTATAGGTTCAATCATTTGTTTATGTGTTTTGGATAAATAGGGGAAAAAGAAAATGAAGAAGAAAGTAAGCTTAAACAGGCTTAAATTGATTCAAGCAGGCAATACAGTGTATACGACATGTCAAAGATTCGACAAAGGCTTAAAAAGATTTGGCTTTGTTGAAAAAGTTAAAAACGCAAGAGAAGCCTTTCAATTGCCAAAGAGAATGAACTAAGGCTGATTAAAAAAGAGAGGAACATATAGATGATTGAGTTTGATGATAGAGATTTACGTGATTTACAGGATGTTGATGGCATTCTTTTACAAGATGTGCATGGTCAGCGTGTAGCAATTGGTGCTGGGTTTGACTATGAAAACGTCTTTTACTTTATGCATGACTATTTCAAAGAATATGGTGAAGAAGACTTTGCCCAACAACTTGGCTATGAAGATGATATAGACATGTACAAGTCATGGTTTTCTGGTATTCCAGTTCATGAAGACAATATTATGGATATGGTGTATGAATCCTTTACTGGGATTGACGCAGATTCACTTCCAGACAATTATGACCATGAAGAAGAGGCTTACTTGGAAGCAGAGGATCACAAATTAGACCAAGAGCGTGGTAAGTAGGCTCAGTTATGCAGTTAGATCCAAGCAAAACACTTGAAGACAACTACCAAGACTAGCTGCAAAGGATCAATGAAGAGACTGATTTCTTTGTTGGTGCTTGGACTAACGCAGCTAAAAATGAGTTTCCAACTCCTGATAACGTGGGAGAAACAGTGAATAACCTATCACGGACAATCTTTCAAGACACGAGAAGACAGATAAGCGACAAGGCACAAAAACAGAAGTGGAGATAACTAAAATGATAGAAGAAGAAAAAGAAATAAAGATTCCTATTTTAACTCAAATTCAGAATGAGCTTAAAGCGCCAAAAAATCAGTATAATAGCTTTGGAAATTACAAGTACAGAAATGCAGAGGACATTGAGTCAGCATTGAAACCACTGCTTGCTAAGTATGGTGCACAACTGACATTTGATGAGGACTATAGAGAAGTAGGTGGAAGAGTTTATGCTGTTGAGATAGCCCACTATAAAGATTCAGAACAACAAATTACGGTTAAAGGTTGGGCTAGAGAAGCTGAGCATAAAAAAGGAATGGATGAAAGCCAAATTAGCGGGGCAACAAGCTCATACGCCACAAAATATGCACTTGGTAGGCTATTTCTGATTGACGACACTAAAGATGCTGACAGCCAAAAGCCAACTAATGCTGTCACAAGACAACCAGACCAGAATAAGCCTAGAGAGACATTAGGCCAACGAATAGTCAAGGCTAAGCAATTTGAAATTCAGTATGGTGGCAGAAAAGAAAAGTTAGTTGATGTATGTCGCTGGGAAGCTAATGGTGATGATCAAGCTAAAGCATTCTTAGATAACTGGCGGACTAAATCCAAAGGTAATGAAGCAGCATACAAGTTTATTAGAAATCAGTGTATTGGAAAAGAGAGTGCTTAACGATGGCATCAAATTCAAGTCCTTTATTAATTAATGAAAGCCCACTTCAAGTTTTGCCATCATTAGCGGTAGCACTTGGCAATGTTAATGAGGCAATCATTCTTCAACAAATCCAGTGCTTGCTAAAAGAGCCAAAAAGCGGGCGAGTTGATAAAAACGGGCAAAAATATATTAGAAGAACCTTTGAAGAATGGCACGGTCAATTCCCGTGGCTTTCTGTTAGATCAATTAAAGAACAATTTAAGTCTCTTAAAGACAAAGGAATTGTAATAGCAAAAAATTTCAGTGAAGGTGGCTTTAGTCGCACTCTATGGTACAGCATTAACTACGACAAATTTGACAAATTTATGCAGAAGAATAGTCAGACAAAGCGCTTAAATGAATTTACTTCACACTGAAAGAAGAGAATAGTATAGTATAAATAGTCAGATAGGGTAAATGGAGGTAAACGAGTATGAAAGCTAGTTGGTTATATTCCAAAAGTCCGTTAGTGGTAGATAAAGACTTAGCTACAGTTATTGGGCTTAATGAAGCAATCATATTGCAACAAATTAATTACTGGTTGCACGTCCGTGGAGGAAAAGATGTTGACAGTAGGCACTGGATTAAGCACACTATTTCAGAATTCTTAGAAAAGGATTTTCCCTTTTGGAGTAGAAGCACTGTTAAGCGGGCTATAGTTAACTGTAAAAAAAAAGGATTTCTGTTAGAGAGAAACCTAAATACAGCAGGATTTGATAAATCTAAATGGTATTCCATTGATGAAGACAAACTAAACGAGGTGATGAGCCATGCATTGGTTCAAAATGAACCAACGAGTGGTTCAAAATGGACCAATGGAAAGGTTCAAAATGAACCAACCTATACCAGAGAATACACAAAGAATACAACAGAGATTACAACAAATAATAATAAGAGTTCATCTAAAGATGAACACATCCCTTATTCAGACATTATTGATTATCTAAATCAACAAACAGGACAAGCATTAAGACCCACTACTAAAGCCTATAGAAAACTAATTAGAGCAAGGTGGGGTGAAGGATATAAACTTAAAGACTTTAAGACTGTCATAGACAACAAGAAGAAAGAGTGGCAAGGAACAAAATTTTGGAATTTCATGACACCTAAAACCCTATTCACTTCGGGACACTTTAACACATATCTAAATGCTAATAAGCTTGAAGCAAATAGTAATCGTGGCGGTGGCTTCAACATTGATGAAGAGGCACAGAAAAAGTTCTTTGATCAAATTGACGGTAACGACCTACCATTTTAAAGAGGTGATTTAATTGCCAAAAGCAAAGCCAATTATGGATTATATGCGGATACGTACTAAGAAAACTGGAGAATTTTGTACAGTACATCCCAATACGGAATTAATTACTGATATTTATAATCGTGCAAAAAAGCCGTTTTGTCCAAAGTGTGTGGTGGAAGATACAGAAAAAGAGATAGCTACGAACCGGTATGAAAATTACCGGGAGATTCTGGCAGAAGCTGATGGGTGCAAGGATGAACTGTCAGTTCTGCGTAAGAGGCATCTCTATCGTATGCAGAAAGGAGATAATAGCCAGATGCAGATAAATCTGCTTTATCTTAATGTCCTGCAGGAAAGCCAAGAATTCTTGAGTGTGATGAGGCACCAACTTCGAGCATCAAAGAAGTTTATGGAGAACTGATAAGATAGTCGTATTTTATTTTGATAAAAATAGATCGGTTTAATCTATAGAATAATGGCCTCTAGCCGTTGGAAGAATTAATTTCTTCCAGTACAAGTAAGTCCATTACCATAGTCTGGAAAGCCCATTACCACGTTGTGGTAATTTCGGATTGATAGTTTAAAGGCTAAACAATATAAGTGGTTCAAAATTAGATATATGTACAACTTCTTATACCTGCTTCTTCCTTCATGTTTAATTCCGCCAATGGGTTGGCCTCTATATTTTTATAGAGAAATCAAACCGAAGTCCTCCGCCAATATTGTTTTTTACCCTAATAGTTCCATCATGAAGGAGTACTGCATTCTTGACGATAGCCAATCCCAATCCTGTTCCGCCCATTTTTCGGCTGCGTCCTTTGTCTAACCTGTAAAAGCGTTCGAATAAGCGGGGGAGATGCTCCTGGGGTACCCCGACTCCATTATCTTTGAAGGTAAAGTGCCATTTATTTCCTTGTAGCTTACTTTCAATTGTGATAGTTGTATTTTCACCAGCGTATGAAATGGAATTATCTGTAAGATTACGGAAAATACTATAAAGAAGTGAACGGTTACCTTTTACTTTGACATTATCAGGAAGTTTGTCGGTGAAAGTCATACGGTGTTTCTCTAAAGATAAGGCTGTTTCTTTCTGAATATCTTTGACCATCTGCGAAATATCTACAGTTTCGAAGTCAAACATTTCTGACGAGGCATCATCCAAGCGGTTCAGAGTAGAAATATCATGTAGCAGACTTGTCAACCGTTGACTCTGAACATAGCTACGCCTTAAGAACTGTTCCTTCATGGATTCACTAATTTTCGGATTATCCAGGATCGTTTCCAGATACCCTTGAATGCTTGCTACCGGCGTCTTCAATTCATGAGCAACATTTTGTGTCAATTGGCGTTTTAAGATACTTTGTTCTTTTCTTGTACTTCGCAAATTCTTATACATTTTGATAATCCGCTCAGCAATTTCTCCAAGTTCATCGTCTGGAAAGGCAGCCAAGTCTTCTACATCCAAACTTTCATTATGTTCGGCACGATAAGCAAAAGTGCGCAGTTTATTGACATTAGAATTTAACCGATTCATGAATCGATAGAGAAAGATGGTAAGGATAATAAGAATACCAAGTGTAAACCAGAAATAGAGGTGATTCGTCTGGAGAGATTTTGATAAATCATTATTATGTGGTAAGGCGCTACGTATAATTAAGTGTTCTTTTGGAAAATATGTGGCAGAATAGAAATAATCATGTTGAAGCGTTTTGCTTTTTCTTTCTATGGTAGAACTGGCCCCAATAGCCAAGGCTTGTCGGATTTCAGCCCTATTGATATGATTATCCATATTTCGATAATCTTTATGTACATTATCGAAAAGAACTTTCCCTTTATCAGAGATCAGCGTCACTCTCAGATCTTTAATGGGGTGTGTGTGAATATAAGCAGACAGATTTTTTTCAGAATGATTGCCGATATACTTTAGAGCATCATTCATGCGACCGTTGTAATCTTGTAACTGTTGGTTTAAATATGCAACTTTATACTGTCTTTCCCTCACTTGTTGGAATACGATAAAGGCAGCAGCAAAGGCAAGAAATATCACCAATACACTATTAAACAACTTCTTCCCGAGAGATAACCTACGCATAATAGAGGACTTTAAGGTTAAAAGTTAAAATGGATGTTGAAGAGACAGGATGGATACAAAAGATAAAAGATAAGAGCTTAAGAAAAATCAAGCATCGAAGTAATAACCGAATCCCAGACGTGTTACAACATATTTAGCATAAGGGCCAATTTTTCTTCTAAGTCTTGTAATATTGACATCAACGGTTCGGTCAAGTACCATCACATCTCTGGGCCAGACCCTATTGATTAATTCTTGTCTGGAAAACACTTTTCCTTTTTCATTCAGTAAAAGGTGTAACAGCTCAAATTCTGTTTTTGTAAAAGGAACATTGTTGCCTTCAACAGAAACAGTCTTCTTGTCCAGATTCATCATAAGTCCTTGATAATTAAGAATCTGTGATTCTTCTTTTTTTTCTTTCTCATGAGTCCTTCGTAGAACAGCACGAATTCTGACCAATACTTCACGGATTGAGAAAGGTTTGGAGATATAGTCATCACCACCTAGATTAAACCCTGTTACCGTATCATTTTCTGTATCTTTCGCGGTCAAGAATACGATAGGTATCGGGGCCGTTACCGGATCTTCTTTCAGTTTTTTTGCCATCGCAAACCCAGACATTCCACCCATCATTACATCAAGAAGCAACAATTGGAAAGAAGGGATATCTTTACTTAAGGCCTCTTCTGCAGAATTGGTTGTTTCTACCTCATAGCCTTCTGTTTCAAGATTAAACTTGAGTATTTCACACAAATCTTCTTCGTCATCTACAACGAGTATTCGAACTTTATTATTATCCATGAAAGTACTTATTTTTATCTATATAATGCAAAGATACAATTATTTTCTAACACACATGCTCATTAAATTAGTTATAATTCATTTAAAGTCAGACGTTAAGGTGAATAAGACCAGTAAATTGCTTTTTCCAGCATGATCAGATTTTGTCGTATATTCTTTATTCATTTAATTTTTACCTTCATTCATAACATGATTAATTGCTTCGTCACTTTTAGAATTATCATAACTATGTTTCAAGACTTTTGCATCAATATAGAAGATAATTTCTTCGTCCAGATTTGTTGTGTGATCACCAGCACGTTCCAGTTTGAGGAAAACACTTTTAAGATCAAAGCAAAATTGAGCCTTTTCCGGTTTATCGTGTACGTAGTCCGCTAATATCTTTGAGACATTACCATTGATTTCATCCACGATATTATCTTTTGAAAATAAACTGTTGGCTAGTTCCAAATCTTCATGTATCAAGGCCTGACGAGCTGTGTCAAGCATTGACAGGACTTGTTCAACCATTTCATTCAGCCTCAATGTCTTGAGTAATTCTGGATCGGGGATTTCCTCCCCCTCATCTTTGATGATAAATCGGGAAATGCCTTCGGCAAAATCACCGATACGTTCCAGATCTGCATTCATCTTCAGCATAGCCAAAGCAAAGCGGAGGTCGATGGCTACGGGGTTATATAAAACGAGGAAATCTTCTACATCACAATCTATTTTTAATTCTGATGCGTTGACTCTTTTTTCTCTGATTAAGACTTTCCAAGCCTTCTTCTTATCCGCTGTTGGTATAGCTTCGCATACCGTTTTTATCTGGTCATAGACCAAGGCCCACATATCCAGGATTTCCTTGCGGATTGTCATTAGTTCTTCTTCTATAAATTTTACCATAATATTTATAATATTTTAGAGTGAAGAATATAGGTTTATTTTATAGATCAGCCAAAACGTCCGGTGATATAATTTTGTGTAGCTTCTTTGGAAGGATTTGTAAAGATCTTCTTTGTATCATCAAACTCAATAAGTTTTCCGAGGTAGAAAAATGCTGTCTTATCACTTACACGTGCAGCCTGTTGCATGTTATGGGTGACGATGACAATCGTATACTGTTTCTTGATTTCATAGATGAGTTCCTCTATTTTGGTTGTTGATATGGGATCAAGAGCAGAGGCAGGTTCGTCCATTAATAGTATCTCTGGATTGACTGCCATAGAACGAGCGATACAAAGCCGTTGCTGCTGTCCTCCTGATAAGGCGTATGCAGATTGTTTCAATTTATCCTTTACTTCATCCCATAGAGCTGCTCCTTTAAGAGTCTGTTCCACTCTCTCTTGTATGAATTTTTCGTTTTTGATTCCGTTTACGCGCAGGCCGTATGCGACGTTTTCATAGATACTTTTAGGAAACGGATTTGAGCGTTGGAAGACCATTCCAACATTTCTGCGTAGCAGGTCGATATTGACAGATTTGTCATAAATATTATTTCCGTCAATGTTTATTGCTCCTTCAAGTCGAGTTCCGGGGATCAAATCATTCATCCGATTGAATAATCGGAGAAAGGTAGATTTACCGCAACCTGAAGGGCCGATAAAAGCAGTAACTTCATGTTCTCTTACATTCAGGCTGATGTCTTTCAGAGCCTGAAAGTTTCCGTAATAGAAATTGACATGTTTTACTTCAATCTTATCCATTTTAGTTCTTTTTTAATTTTCTCTGAAAATAAATGCGTAGGAAATTAGCAATTAAGTTGATGATTAAAATCATTAAAATGAGGACAAGAGCTGTACCGTACGCAATAGGCATCTGCTTATCCATATCTGTACCACTTGTAGCGAGAACATATAGATGGTAAGGTAAGGCCATGCATTGGTCGAAGATGCTGTGGGGGAGTTGTGGCAGGAAATAGGCTGCACAGGTAAACAGAATAGGTGCCGTTTCTCCTGATATGCGGCCGAGTGACAAAATGAGTCCTGTCATAATGTTCGGCATTGCCATAGGTAAGACGACATGCCATATCGTCTGAAGTTTAGATGCTCCAAGAGCACGGCTGGTTTCTCGAAAACTGTCAGGGATAGCTTTCAAGGCTTCTTCCGTTGTGCGGATGACCAGTGGCAATGCTAGTAGGCCGAGGGTCAGTGATCCTGAGAGAATGCTGTCTCCAAAACCAAAGAAGTTGACAAAAAGTGCCATTCCGAATAATCCGAAGACGATAGACGGGACTCCTGCCAGATTGTTAGTCATCATTCGTATGAACCGGATGACTTTTCCATTTGTAGCATATTCATGCATATAAATCCCACTCATGATTCCCAAAGGAAAAGCAAACAGTGCTCCTCCTGCCATCAGATAGAGCGTCCCGACAATAGCAGGAAAGATTCCTCCTCCCTTCATACCATCAGAAGGAAAGGTTGTGATGAATTTCCAGTTGATAACACCTATGCCTTTTTTGATAATAAAAGCTAGAATGATGATGAGAATCAGCACAATGATAATACTCAGTAGACGGAATATCCCGAAGGCTATTTTTTGTGTCAACTTTTTATGATGACTCACATCTTTTGAATATACAAACTGGTTCATATCTTTTTATTTGTGTTTAGAAGAAATATATTCTACGCTTAAATTGACAATCATTGTCATGATAAACAAGATAATGCCCAAGAGGAATAGAGATTCATAATGAGGTCCGCCCGCAGGAGCTTCACCTAATTCTGCAGCAATCGTTGCGGGAATAGTTCTCAGTGGATCCGTGATAGAGGTTGGAATTATAGCTGCATTTCCTGTAACCATGAGTACAGCCATCGTTTCGCCGAAAGCTCGTCCAATCCCTAATACAATGGCAGAGGTGATACCAGAGATAGAATAAGGAATTACTACTTTATATATAGTTTGCCACTGTGTAGCTCCTAAAGCTAAACTGGCTTCACGCATTTCCCGAGGACAATTCTGCATCGCATCTTCGCTGACGGATATAATGGTAGGTAATGCCATTATTGCTAGAATGATACTTCCGGCAAGACCACTCTCTCCTACAGGTAAATGAAAAGTGTTTTGTAGAAGAGGAACAATAACGATCAGACCGAAAAATCCGTAGACGACAGAAGGTATTCCGTTCAGTAGTTCAATGACAGGTTTGAGAAATGTTCTGATTCGTGGGCTTGCTACTTCTGAAAGATAAATAGACACGGATAAACCGAATGGAAGGGAAAATAGGATTGCAAAGAAAGTGACCCAAATCGTTCCTAATATAAGTGGTAAGAAACCGAACTGTGGGGCGGGTGTTGCTGTAGGGTACCATTGTTTACCGAAAAGTGTTTCCCAAAATGAAATATGATGATCTTTTAGTTGTTTGACGCGAGCATCTTTGTGGATAAATTCTTTTGGGACAAAGCCTATTATTCCCGGGTTGGCGGCTACTAGTTGGCTAATACATTTTCCGGCATTTTCATAGTTCTTGCCCAACTGTTTCTCACTAAAAAAGGAGAGCATATCATCGAATCGGAAAACCTTGATCTGACGATCTTCCCCTCCTACTTGTTTCCAGTTATGAATATCCTGATCGAAAATCTTGTTGATCTGTCCGGCATCAAGTTCCTTGACGGGATTTGACTGATTGACGACAAGGGTATATCCGCCTTCTATTGACTTCTGTGAAAACAGTCCGAAGCCTTCAGAGAAAAGAAATAGAATAATCAATATGATGACAATACTTGTCAGAAAACCGCTGCATGTAATAATGCCGCTGATTACTTTTTCAAAGAATGCTTTCATATCTTCATTTTTATCTGTTCTTCTAAATGCAAAAATAGAGACATGATGTGAAGTATGTGTAAAGAAGACGTTACAATCTTATTACATTCAAAATTTATTTTATTCTGTAACCCGAATGTAATATGTTTGAAAAATACCTGTAACATGAAAAGCCTTATTTTGCGTAAACGCAGATAAAATATGAAAATAGTTAATACCTTAATGATTGTTTTATCTTTTGGGTTTGTCGGCACTGTCGAAGCACAAAAGATTAAGGGAAGTGATACTGTGTTACCAGTTTCACAAGAAGCTTCGGAAACCTATATGAAGCTCCATCCCAGTGCTCATTTGATGGTGACAGGTGGAGGCTCCGGTGTAGGAATCTCTTCGCTACTTGATGGAACGACAGATATAGCCATGGCTTCTCGCTCTATTAAATTCGGAGAGCGGATGAACTTGAAAAAAAAACATAAAGAACTTTGTCAAGCCGTTATTGCTTATGATGCCTTAGCAGTCGTAGTCAATCCAGATAATCCTATATCTCATCTTACACGTGCTCAATTGGAACTTATCTTTAGAGGGAAAAGGACCAATTGGAATCAACTCGTAGATCCTGTTACCCACAGGCGTGGACCAGATTGGAAGATCGTTGTGTATTCTCGTGAGACCTCTTCTGGGACCTATGAATTTTTTAAAAGTAGTGTCTTGAAAGAAAAAAATTATATGACAGGGGTACTCTCTATGCCGGCAACAGGTGCTGTGATCCAGTCTGTAAAACAGACACCAGGAGCTATCGGATATGTTGGACTTGCCTACGTAAATAGGTATGTCAAGGCCATTCATGTTTCTTATGATAACCGACGCTTTATTTATCCTAATATGACTACAGGGCGTAAACGTATTTATCCGATTATACGTCCTTTGTTTTATTATTATACGGCTGATAATTCAACAAAGGTCATGCCTTTTATTCGCTTTCTTCTTTCCCCTCGTGGTCAACAGATTGTGATGAAGTGTGGTTATGTGCCTTTAAAATAATTTTGTCTGTAAATAGAAGGAATACTGTAAAAAATTGAAAAGGATGAAGTTTATACTGACATCCTTTTTCCTTTTTTGACATTTCCTTATAGAAAAGTGTGAATTTATTAGTAATCAGCTATTTCTACTTAATAAACTGATATAGAGTGCTTTTCCCTCTTTTTTTACTTTTTCTCTATTTGATTTTTAACTTTAATTGTAACTGTAATGGCACTTTTAGTTTCTGTCTGTTGTAATATTGATATATTTTTTGTAATTTTGCCATGTTTTGACAAAATTAATTGAAAGATAGGAAATGCCTGAAAAAGAGAGAGCGAGTTTTGGAAGTAAATTAGGAGCAGTCTTAGCTACGGCTGGTTCAGCTGTAGGACTGGGTAATATCTGGCGTTTCCCATATATGACGGGAAAGGATGGGGGTGCTGCTTTTATACTGGTGTATATTTTGAGTGTAATAATCCTAGGACTGCCATGTGTTATCAGTGAGTTTATTATCGGCCGTCATGGTGCAGCAAATACAGCTCGGGCTTATAGTAATCTGTCTCATGGTACATCATGGAAACTGGTTGGATATTTTCAGGCCTTGACGGGTTATCTGATTACAGGGTACTACGCAGTTGTTTCAGGTTGGTGTTTGAATTATCTGTATGCATCTTTTATGGGCCAGTTGAAAGGTGATCCTACTTACGTCATGAATTATTTCAAGGCATTTTGTGCAGATCCTTTTCGTCCTATATTCTGGACAGTAATTACTTTTCTCATTACTCATTTTATTATTGTGCATGGTGTACGAAATGGAATTGAGAAGGCTTCCAAACTGATGATGCCTATGTTGTTTGTACTTTTACTGGTTACAGTTGTTATATCTTGTCTGTTGCCAGGGGCCAGTAAGGGCATCAGTTTCCTGTTTAAACCTGATTTTTCCAAAATGAACGGGAATGTCTTTCTAGATGCAGTAGGACAATCTTTCTATTCTTTAAGTATTGCAATGGGTTGTCTTTGTACCTATGCTTCTTATTTTAGTCGCCAGACGAATTTGACTAAGTCGGCCGGGCAAATTGCCTTTATTGACACAGCGGTAGCAGTTCTTGCAGGATTGATGATCTTCCCTGCAGCATTTTCTGTTGGTGTCAGTCCTGGTAGTGGTCCTTCTCTTATCTTTATTACCCTACCGAATGTTTTTAACGAGGCTTTTTCCGGAGTTCCTGTTATAAAATGGTTTATTTCGTTGTTTTTTTATGGTTTGTTGTTTCTGGCAGCTTTAACTTCTCTGATATCTCTTCATGAGGCAAATACAGCCTTTGTTTATGAGGAACTTCATATATCTAGAAAAAAAGGTGCCATACTCGTTACGGTAAGTTGCTGTATTATTGGAGCCCTCTGTTCTTTGTCTCTTGGCAGGTCAACATCTTTAACTTTCTTCGGAAAAACTTTGTTTGACTGGTTTGATTTTATTACGGGGAATATTATGTTACCTGTCGGGGGGTTCTTTATGTGCCTTTTCTTAGGATGGTATCTGCCCAGGAAAATTGTTAGGGACGAATTTACCAATTGGGGAACGCTGTCTGCTCGTTTCTTTAACATTTATCTGATAACCATACGTTTTATTTGTCCATTACTGATTCTGGCTATCTTCCTGCACCAATTTAAGGTGTTTTGAGATTTTTAGTTAATCTGATAAAAGATATGACATGGAACGAGAAAGTTTTGGAAGCAAGATAGGTATGGTCCTTGCTACAGCTGGTTCAGCTGTAGGACTGGGTAATATTTGGCGTTTCCCTTATATGGCAGGACATGATGGTGGCGCTGCTTTTATCCTTATCTATATTGGTTGTGTACTCGTTCTTGGCATACCTGGAATTATCAGTGAATTTATTGTTGGTCGGCATTCTGCAGCAAATGCGGCAAGAGCCTATCGCAAAATATCGCATGGCGGTCCTGGTGGAATCATCGGATATCTTGGCATCTTCACCTCAATGATTATTTTGGGCTTTTATGCGGTAGTAGCTGGCTGGTGTCTGCAATATCTTTTTGCTTCTATTCTTGGACAGATTCATGGCAATGCGCAAGAAGTGAATACCTACTTTCAGAGTTTCTCTACTGATCCTATTCGACCGGTTTTCTGGACTATTGTGTTTGTTTTGCTAACGCATTTTGTGGTGGTTAAAGGAGTACGTAATGGTTTGGAGAAGGCTTCCCGTATTATGATGCCTACATTGTTTCTCATCTTAATCCTTATAGCGATAGCGTCCTGCCTGTTGCCTCATGCGTCTAAGGGCATTAGTTTCCTGTTTAAACCTGATTTTTCAAAATTGACTCCTCATGTCCTTTTTGATGCTTTGGGACAGGCCTTTTTCTCTCTGAGTCTAGGCTCTGCTTGTCTTTGTACTTATGCTTCTTATTTCGACAGACAGTCGAAGTTATCTGTTTCTGCTTCTCAGATAGCTCTTATTGATACAGGTGTTGCCATTCTTGCAGGATTGATGATCTTTCCTGCAGCATTCTCTGTAGGTGTCAGCCCTGATAGTGGGCCTTCTCTGATTTTTATCACTTTACCAAATGTGTTTCAACAAGCCTTTGGCTCCGTTCCAGTGATTGGCTATATTGTAGGAGTACTTTTTTATGCTTTGCTTGCCTTGGCAGCTTTGACCTCAACGATATCAATGCATGAGATTGGTACGTCCTTTTTTTATGAAGAGTTTCATCTAACCCGGAAGAAAGGAGCTTGGATTGAGACAATCATCTGCAGTGTCATTGGTGTTTTCTGCTCTTTGTCAAGTGGGGCTATTCCCGGTCTCAGACTTTTCGGGATGTCTCTTCTTGACTTCTGCAACAATCTGACTTCTGATATCTTATTGCCTTTAGGTTCACTTCTTACTTGTCTTCTTATAGGTTGGTTTGTGCCTAAGAAAATGGTTAAGGAAGAATATACTAACTGGGGTACTCTCAAGGGACGTACTTTCAATATTTATTATTTTGCTGTACGCATACTTTGTCCGTTGTGCATTCTTGTTATCTTTTTACATCAACTTGGCGTAATATAATCCTTTTTTCTGCGTTATTTTTTTAAAGTATTTGTCTGTGCCTGCGGGTATTCAGATAGGTTGCACTGAAATATCTAAACCTTAAATCTAAAACTATGATTCTCGATTTTCCTTATTTGCCCTTTTTAAAGTGTCTGGTCTGTATGGCGATAGACTGAATATAATAATTGTTTTAATACTTAACCTTTAACTTGTCATTTATATCTTGTTTCTAGATCATTTTTTTTATCTTCAGCGGAATGACCGCCGAGCTATCGTAGTTATTCTGATCGCTGTAGTAATTGCACTGATGATTGTGTTCTTTATTGGAGGGAGGAACAGAAAATCATTGGCCGTAACTGATTCTCTACGACAGTCGGAACATTATAGTCAGCGCAATGGGATGAATATTTATTCTGATAAAGATGGTGGATATTCTTCTCAACGAGAGTTACGACTAGAGCCTTTTGATCCGAATACGGCTGACAGTACCCAATTGCTGCATTTGGGTCTGGCTCCCTGGCAGGTAAGGAGCATTTATCATTATCGGGCTAAGGGCGGAATATTCCGCAAGCCTTCAGATTTCGCCCGATTATATGGACTAACTAAGAAGCAATATCGGGCTTTGGAGCCTTATATTCATATATCTGATGATTATGCGCCAGCATCCAGTCTATATTCCACAAAGGAGAATGGTTTTCCTGAAAACAGTCAACTTAAGGATACGGTTCACTATAGTTACCCGGTAAAATTACATAATGGGCAACAGATCTCTCTGAACACTTCGGATACATCTTCCTTCCAGAAGATTCCAGGTATAGGGAGCGGTTATGCAAGGGCTATTGTCAATTATCGTAATCGACTAGGTGGTTTCTATAGTGTGAAGCAGATAGAGGAGATTGGAGGTGTCCCTCCAGTGGCTGAGAAATTCTTGAAGGTTTTACCATCTGAAGTTCATAAACTTAAAATTAATCAGTTGACAATCAATCAGCTCCGCCGCCATCCTTATATCAATTTCTATCACATTATAAATGACGTAGTGTACCAATATTATACTTATTCTATAAGAAATTTCAAATTCTATCAGGCTCGTGCCATTTTCGACTTCCGTCGTTTGCACGGTCCGATAAAGAGTTTGCGCCAATTGGCAAATGATCGTGATTTCCCTCCTGCAGAAATAGCTAGACTTGAACCTTACATCGACTATGGAATGTAGGAGATAACTTTTCAAGATTCATTTCTTCTTCCCTGTGGATAAATAGATCGCAGTTGTCTGGCAGCCTGAATCATGTGACAGAGGGATGGCCGTGTTTCTTCCCATCCACGGGTTTTCAACCCGCAGTCCGGATTAACCCAGAGATATTGGGGGGCAATGAATGTTGCGGCTTTCTTGAGTAAATTGAAGATTTCTTCCACGGACGGGATTCGCGCAGAATGGATGTCGTATACCCCTGGCCCGATTTCATTTGGATAGTGAAAATCACGGAAAACATCAAGCAGTTCCATTTGTGATCTGGAGCATTCTATTGTGATGACATCTGCATCCATGCGTGCGATATCTGCGATAATATCATTAAATTCTGAATAACACATGTGAGTATGGATCTGTGTCTCATCTTTTACTCCACTTGAAGCGAGCCGGAAACTATCAACTGCCCATTTTAAGTGTCCGGGCCATTCTTCTTTTCGCAAGGGAAGTCCTTCACGAATGGCAGGCTCGTCAATCTGAATAATTCCGATTTTGCTCTTTTCCAGATCACAGACTTCATCTCGGATGGCTAATGCAATCTGTTTGCAAGTCTCGGAACGGGGTTGATCATTACGGACGAATGACCACTCTAGAATTGTGACAGGACCGGTAAGCATTCCTTTCATAGGCTTGGCGGTCTGTGACTGTGCAAAGGTCATCCAACTGACGGTCATGGGATGGGGACGGGAAATATCACCGTAGATAATCGGAGGTTTTACACAACGTGAGCCGTAACTTTGTACCCATCCGTTTTGAGTGAACGTAAATCCAGAAAGTTGTTCTCCAAAGTATTCTACCATATCGTTGCGTTCAAATTCTCCATGGACGAGTACGTCAAGTCCGATTTTCTCTTGCCAGTGAATGCATCTAATCATTTCGTCTTTCAGGAATTTTCGGTAAGCATCTGCCGAGACTTCTCCTTTCCGGTACTTTGAACGCCAGTTTCTTACCTCTTTCGTCTGTGGAAAAGAGCCTATTGTCGTGGTTGGAAAAAGGGGCAGGTTCAATTTTTTCTCCTGAATTTTCTTGCGTATTGCGTATGGGTGTTGGCGATGATAGTCATCCTCTGTAATCTGACTAAGACGATCCTTGACTTTCGCATCATGTACTTTCAGAGATGATTCCCTTTCCTTCAGGGCTCTGTTCTGAGTTACGTAAGCTTTGATAGCTTCTGTGTCCTTGTTGATATATTCCTTGAGAGTGGTCAGTTCTTCTGTTTTCTGTAAGGTGAAAGCCATCCAGTTTTTGACCTCGTGGGGCAGAATATTTTCATCTTTCTCTAATTCCAGATCGTATGGAATGTGAAGGAAGGAACATGACGGTGAAACAATTACCCGATCATATCCTATTCGGCTTGCAGCCTCACGGATAAAGGACAATGATTGCGTGAGGTCATCCCTCCAGATATTCCGTCCATCAATAACACCCAACGAAAGAATTTTATCCTTTGGTATTTTATGAATGAGTTGAATTTGTTTTGGACCTCTGATCAGATCAAGATGGATACATCTTACTGGTAGTGCCAGTGTCATATCTGCATGGTCTCCCAAATCCCCGAAATAGGTGTTTAAAATAATTTTCAGTCGTGTAGATTCCTTGATCCTGTCAAAGGCATACCGATATGCATCAGCTGTCTTTTCAGGGAAGTCCGTAACCAGATAAGGCTCTTCAATCTGAACCCATTCCGCTCCTGCTTTTTCGAGGGCATTCAATAGATTGATATAGGCAGGAAGGAGCCGCTCAAGGAGGTCTAATCGGTCAAAATGCTCTTCTTTTTCTTTCCCTAACATAAGAAAGGTAATAGGACCAATCAAAACGGGGACTGTTTGAATTCCTAATGCCTTTGCTTCACAGAACTCTTGTACAGCTTTATCATCGAAGAATTCAAATTGTTGTTCTTTTATGAATTCTGGAACAATATAGTGATAATTGGTATCCCACCATTTGGTCATTTCCATGGCGATGACATCCTTTCCGTTTTTCTGTAACCCATGAGCCATCGCAAAATACAATGTGGATTTATGATCCTTTAAATCCTCGTATCTCTGAGGTATAGCATTCATCATCAGGCACATATCTAGTACTTGATCATAGAAAGAGAAGTCATTACTTGGAATCAAATCAATCTTTTTGTCTTTTTGAGTTAACCAGTTTGTACGTCTGATTCGACGTGCTGTTTCCTGCAACTCATCTTCTGATATGCGGCCTTTCCAGAAGGCCTCACAAGCTTTTTTCAATTCCCGGTGGGTTCCGATTCGAGGATATCCTAATACTTGCGTTCTTAATTTTGAAGGTCCAATTACTTTTTCCATTTTCATCTGATTATTGACTTCCGATCAAATTAATGATTATCTTAGTCCTTTTTGTCTTTTGCTGCTTGTTATGTATTTCGGAAGTCTTGTATTTTTTATCGTCTGTCGACAAAGTTAAATATAAACTATAATACAGACAAATAATTTTATTATTTCGGAAAATATACCTATTTTTGTAAGTTATATATAAATTATTAGAATTATATTCTGTTTTTTTATTTAAATAAAGAATGCTAAAATGGAGAAATTAGATACTGTCGATATTAAGATTCTAAAAGAATTGCAGAAAAATTCCAAGTTATCGACTAAAGAGTTAGCAGAAAAAGTTCATCTTTCATCTACGCCTACTTTCGAACGTCAGAAACGTTTAGAACGTGAAGGGTATATTGAAAGATATATGGCAGTGGTAAATCCTGAGAAAGTTGGAAATGGATTAACTATTTTATGTGGAATTGAGTTGAAACAGCATGGTAAGCGTTGGGGGGATGAATTCATGACTGCAATCAAAGATATAGATGAAATTGTTGAATGTTGGAATACTTCAGGGAATTATGATTTTTTGATGAAGATTTATGTAAAGGATATGAAACATTATCAGGACTTTGTGTTAAATACTTTGGGTGTCATCGAAAGTATCGGAAGACTGCACAGCAATTTCGTAATTGGTGTAGTAAAATCCAATCGTGGTATTCCTATTCCTAAGTAAAAAAATCTTTGAAGCGAATAAAATGGGCACGACTATTAAAATAACAGGGGTCCGTGCTGTCCGACTTTTGTCCGACCGTTTACCCCTTAAAAGCATATAAGGAACTGATAACCAGTTCCTTATAATCACTTTTGTCGGGATTAGGCGACTCGAACGCCCGACCCCTACGTCCCGAACGTAGTGCGCTACCAACTGCGCTAAATCCCGATAAGCGGATACAAAGGTACTGCAAAATTCTGAAACGCGTGCATTTTCTTTAAGAAAAATGGTCTTTCTTTAAGAAAACCATAAAATATCGGAACACAAATTTTGTGTCTTATTAATCATTATGATTATCAGAGAATCCTCTACAGAAGTTGAGGCAGTTCGAAGAGTTTGATGCCGTTACTTCCTTTTATTAAAATATAGTGATCATGTGGCTGTTGACGAGTAATCTCAGTTTTTACTTCTTCTACATTCTTAAAATTACGAAAATTAGAATTAGTTTTCGCAAATTCAGGTCCTACCAGCCATACATTTGTGATACCGGCCGTTTGCAATTCTTCAATTACTTTCTGATGTTCTTCTCCGGACACGGCACCTAGCTCACGCATATCTCCAAGAATAGCCATCTTCTCCGGTACATCCATGAGCCTGAATGCTTCTATTGCGGCTTTCATACTGGAAGGGTTGGCATTATAGGCATCCACGACCAGATGGTTATGAGGAGTAACTGTCAACTGTGAACGGTTATTGCTTGGTATATAATGAGTCAAGGCATCATCAATCTTCTCGTCACTGATTCCGAAATGTTTTCCGATAGTAATTGCAGCAAGCATGTTATCCAGGTTATAGGCACCAATTAATTGAGTTTGAACCGTGTGTATCCTCTTTTCCGCTTGTCCTTGAGAAGTTTTCCCGCTTGTCCAAGTAAATTTAAGGAAAGGAGCACAACTGACAACAGAACCGTATACAGCCAGATCTGTATTCTCTTTTTGTCCATAATAAACCACGTCGTTGACATTCCGCTCTTGAGCCATCTGCATCAGATTGGCATTATCGTGGTTGATGAAAACCAGCCCTTGATGTGCTTTTAGAAAATCATACAGTTCCCCTTTGGTTTTCTTGACACCCTCAAAACTCCCGAAACCTTGCAAGTGAGCACGGCCGACATTAGTAATTAGCCCACATGTGGGTTCTGCATAGTCTATTAGTTTTTTGATATCGCCAGGATGGCTTGCACCCATTTCTATCACTGCAATTTCATCTTTGTCAGAAAGACGGAATAATGTTTTGGGTACTCCAACATCGTTATTGAAATTACCTTCAGTGTGCATGACATGGTATTTCTCTTCTAAGACAGTTGAAATCAATTCTTTTGTTGTTGTCTTACCGTTGGTTCCTGTAATACCGATGACAGGAATATGAAATTGCCGGCGGTGCTCACGGGCAAGTTCCTTGTAAGTTTTCAGACAATTATCGGTCAGAATATACCGGCAATCATCTGCCTTAAAATAGGTAGGATTGTCCACGATGACATAGCTGCATCCTTTTTCCAAGGCCATCGTTGCAAATCTGTTACCATCGAAAGATGTGCCCTTAAGTGCCAGGAATATACTTCCTTGAGGACAGTTGCGGCTATCCGTCGTAATCATTGGATGCTGTTGATATATTTTATATAAATCAGAGATTTTCATCATTTTTATCTTTAAACCCTTACAAAGTTACTGCAATTTTCTTAAAAAGTAATGGTTTTCTCAATTAATATGTCTATTTTTGCAAAACGGCGTGAGTGCTTTAGTAACCTTTTTGGGTGATAAAAAACTGAAGTGTTACGTTTTAAAGAGTGTTTGTAAATGGAGAGAACGAAATTCACATTGAATGTCCGTGGGCGATTATTTGATTTATCCATTCCACAAGTCATGGGTATCATTAATGTTACGCCGGATAGTTTTTATGATGGGAGTAGAAAACAGACTGAAAAGGAAATTGCAGATAGGACTAATCAGATTATTGTAGAAGGAGGTTCGATGATTGATGTGGGAGCCTTTTCTACACGACCAGGTGCTTTTGTGGTCAGTGAGGAGGAAGAGTCCAGACGGTTGAAAAATGCTTTGGAAATCATTCGCCGTGAACAACCTGAAGCAGTCGTATCGGTGGATACTTATCGCCCGACGATTGCCCGACGTTGCATAGAAGAGTGGGGCGCTGATATCATTAACGATGTTTCAGAAGGTGGATTGACAGGTATCGTTAATATGCCTATTCATGAGAGTGAGCGGATGTTTGATGTAGTTGGAAAATTGAAAGTACCCTATATTCTGATGTCTGTGAAATCTAATCTTCATGATATGATGATCGCTTTTGCCAAGGAAGTGCAGGAATTACGGGACTTGGGTGCTCGTGATATTATATTAGATCCTGGTTATGGCTTTGGAAAGACGCTGGAACATAATTATCGTATCTACCGTGGTGCAGAGAAGTTACAAGTGATGGATCTTCCAATCTTGGTTGGTATTTCTCGGAAGAGCATGATATTCAGGTTGATTGGTGGTGATCCGAAGACTTCGTTGAATGGTACGACAGTTCTCAATACAATCGCCTTGATGAAAGGAGCTTCTATCCTTCGTGTACACGATGTGAAAGCTGCCGTAGAAGCGGTGAAAATCATCGAAGAAATGAAAAAAGCCTGATAAATTAAATTCAGGTACAGAGAAACAATAATATGACGGATGATTTAAGATAAAAACCATGCCATTTGAATTTGGGATCAAAGACATCATTGACATCTTTCTGGTTGCATTGATATTGTATTATATCTACAAACTGATGAAGGCGAGCCGTTCGCTCAATATCTTTGTCGGTATTATGGTCTTTATCTTGATGTGGCTGTTTGTCAGTCGTGTTTTGGAGATGAAACTCCTTGGAGCTATACTGGATAAACTAGTCAGTGTAGGGGTAATTGCATTAATCGTCATCTTTCAAGAGGATGTCCGTAAATTCCTTTATGAATTGGGTTCTCAAAAGGGTATCCGAAGGCTTGTTAACCTTTTCAAACGTTCTTCCAAGAACGGTAATGAGAGGGAAGTTGATAAGGAAGCGATTATGCCGATCGTCCTTGCTTGCATGAGTATGAGCAAGAGATATGTCGGAGCACTTATCGTAATAGAACGTTCTGTACCTCTGAACGATATTGTAGATACCGGGGATCTCATTGATGCTCGGATCAACCAGCGGTTGATTGAGAATGTCTTTTTCAAGAACTCCCCTCTGCATGATGGAGCAATGATTATCTCAAAAAAACGTATTAGGGCTGCAGGATGTATTCTTCCGGTTTCTCATAATCTGGATATCCCAAAGGAATTAGGCCTTCGTCACCGGGCTGCAATGGGTATTTCTCAAAATAGTGATGCTATTGCAGTGGTGGTTTCAGAGGAAACCGGTAGAATCTCTGTGGCAATCAAGGGGACTTTCCGTCTGAGACTTTCTGCAGAAGAGTTAGAGAGCATATTGACCCGAGAAATGGTTTAAATAAAAGGGGGAAATGAGACAAAGAATAGTAAGGATCTTCTTGAAAAGTTCTCCCTGATCAGAAGTTGAAAATGAATCTTTATGGTTTTTGCTTTCTCTTAGAAAGTGACATCTAGTTCAATATACTTTTTAGTAAAATTTATCTCATTAGCACTTTCTTTATAGATATATTTTGCTATATTTGCAATATCGAAATGACAATTTGAAAAGTCATTGTCTTTTTGGGTATGAATAGTAACAATTTTTTCTATATAAAGAATATACAAAATAAGAATTATTAAATACAAACTATGGATTTATTAAATCAGATCGTTGCGCGCGCTAAAGCGGACAAGCAGCGTATTGTGCTCCCGGAAGCAGAAGAGGAGCGTACTTTAAAGGCTGCCGACAAGGCTTTGGCCGATAACCTGGCAGACTTGATTCTCATCGGTAATCCTGAGCATATTAAGAGTTTAGCTGAAAAATGGGGATTGAAGAATATTTCTAAAGCTCAAATCGTAGACCCACTTAACAACCCCAAATCTGAAGAATATGCTTCTCAACTGGCTGAACTTCGTAAGAAAAAGGGAATGACAATTGAACAGGCCCGTGATTTAATATTGCATAATAATCTCTATCTCGGTTGTATGATTATCAAGACAGAAGGAGCAGATGGTCAGATCTCCGGTGCTCTGAGTACAACGGGTGATACCCTTCGTCCTGCTTTGCAGATTATCAAGTGTGCTCCAGGCATTACTTGTGTTTCCGGTGCAATGTTGATGGTTACCAGTCAAAAGCAATATGGTGAGAATGGTGTCGTTCTGATGAGTGATGTCGCTGTGACACCAAACCCTACTGCTGATCAACTTGCCCAGATTGCCTATACTACTGCCCAGACTGCTACTTGTGTAGCAGGCTTCAAAGAGTCACGCATTGCAATGTTGAGTTTTTCTACTAAGGGTAGCGCCAGGGATGCCAAGGATAAGAAAACGGGCAAGAGCGTTTATATCATTGATAAGGTGGTGGATGCTACAAGAATCGCAAAGGAGAAATATCCAGATTTGCAGATTGACGGGGAATTGCAAACTGATGCTGCTCTTGATCCATCTGTTGGGGCTCGCAAGGCTCCAGGCAGCAAG